>Ga0207799_100078_pt1 | contig 128599 bp, 116 predicted proteins | sample TtanPargueraPR_4_FD_187742 | JGI IMG/M metagenome (GOLD analysis project Ga0207799, IMG submission 187742) | Aerobic enrichment media microbial communities from Bioluminiscent Bay, La Parguera, Puerto Rico - Tt and M2 (SPAdes) | ecosystem: Environmental > Aquatic > Marine > Unclassified ... | reverse complement strand
ATCCATAGTATACCGTTTAGAACATCTCGTGGATCTCTGGCAGGACGTCCTCTGGGATCTTTGGATGGTGTTGACGATACGATGATGGGCTCTATCCGATTCCATTGCTCGTTGGTCAGTTCCATCCCGATTTTATTACATATTTGTCACATGATGTCTAGATTTTTTTTGAGATAGCTTCTAGGAGTTTTTCGGATATGCGGTTATATACAGCAATACATGTGCCAGAAGTTGGCTGTAAAATATTATACATAAAAATAATGGGTTACGATTTTCTAAACAGATTTGATTTTTTCCCTTTGGAAAACTTTTCCCATAAGGATTGAAAAGGATTACATACTTTACAAGCAATACCTGATCAAACCGACCCAAAGGAATCTGTTATCTATTAGTGCGACCTTGAAGACCGGAATGAAACGTATGCAATAGGGTGTATGAAGGGTTGGGATTTGATGTAGCGCTGAGGTCCATGCTTTCACTATCCTGAGTTTTCATTATGCCGCTATAGACAAAAAAATAATTTGGCCTATAGAAAATCAAACCAAGATTTTCGCCTCCAATTTATTTGGTAATAAGCGATCAACACTTTTTATTCTACTCTAACCTCTAAAATTCTTAATAAATTTCTTTAACTAAACCTGTTAAATCGATTCGATATAATTCTTCTGAACTATTATTAAAATAGTAGTAAATCTTAGATTCAGATCGAACAAAAATTCCTGGATGAACGTTATAAGCTTCCCATATTTTGCGAACCTTATTTGTTTTATAATCTATAAATCCTATAGCATCCTTCGTATTTTTTAGGTTTTCAGTCACAATTCCAAAGTCCTCGAACCTACCTGTACAATCGGTAATAAAAGTAGGATTTTCCGCATCTATTGTGTAAAGTAATTTTATTTCACCAGAATCCAAAGACAACTCTATAACATCACAACAATCAGATTGGTTATTTCTCAACGATGGTGGTTGGAAAGACAGCGGCCTCATGCCTACAACAACTGAATTATGATCTGCATAAAGAATGGTGGAGGCTCCTTTATATGGACTTATGTCATATGACTTAACCACTTTATTAACATTTAGATCAAAAATTTTTAAGTGGCCGTCATCAATTACAAAATAATGGTCATCTATCAAATAAAACTTCATACCTATATCGCCGTATCCCACAGCGGGTTGCTGATCCTCAAGGATATCGAATTCAACTTGATGATAATCTTCAAGTGAGATTTTTGTAAGGTAATAATCCATTGATGCGAACCCAGGATCAGCCGATAAAACATAAAGTGCGTATTCGGTAAACCCAATTACTCCATTGATCGTATGCCCTGAGATACGCTTTCGTTCCAATTTCTGCTTATTTTTCCATTCATATTGTGCTGCCACAGTTGTTATTAACGCACCTTTTTTCAAATCATAAAGCAAGACATCTGTGGAAGGAAAACCACCTTTAGTCACTGCCATATAGCGATGACCCTCGCTAAAGTGGCAATTAATAACTTCATCGGTTCCTCCTGCTAAAATAGGCAATCCACTTACAGCTGATATTAGAGTGGTAATCACATGACCTGTGAAAAGACCAACGCTTTCTCCTGTAGTGCGGTTCAAGCCAGGTACGTCAAACTTCTCGCTATCAACAGGCTTGCCATTCAAGTCCGTTAAAACCAAATGCTGCTGATCAAATTCAGGGAAAATGGAGCTTTCTTTAATAATGGTAAAAAGGTAGGTTTTACCTTCACTTTCGATTATTTGTGCAATTTTTGCTTTTTCATGAATTAGTTTCGCTGTTGTATCAGGTGCCAAATCGCCTACGACAATGTGCGCTGTTGAGCATGAAAGTAATAAGAATGAAATCAAAAATAGATCTAAAAAAATATTGAAATTTTTTTTATTTAAATGAATTGTACTTTTTACCATGCTTACGTCCTCAGCTGATTTTCAATGAATTGACGAGAGATTTCATTTTAACACGTTTGTTTTTTATATATGCAATAGACAGGTAAATTCCAAGATTGGAGATGGCCATGAAGTGGCCTCCGCTAGTGGTCGCACAACGTGAAGGATGCCAGGGAGGAAAATTCGGTGGATGCGGGCTTCAGATTCTGACATCCGAAAGGTAGTTAAAAGATTGGCTAACAGACAAAACAAAAATATGTCAATATTAACTATGGTGTTATCCGATCAGGGACGCTTGATGTTTTACTGATTTTATTGGTAAAAGCTTATAAATGATTTTTTGTATAAAATTTTCGCCCAACGTGCAAATAGTGCTGTACCCCGGAATAAAGATACATTGAGACTATTCCACGGAAAGAGACCCCATCAAAGTTTGGGATTAGTGCCTTTACTCCGCATTAAAAGAAACAAAAGGTGGCAAGTCTACGTTTGACTGTAGCCTATCTATCAACAGCGAAGAAATGGGACGCTATATTATTATGCTTTCCAAAAATTTTATGAAAGCAGGATGTAACTGTGTCTCAGGATGATTATAAAAATGCTGGTTTGCAAAGGCTTTTTCAAAAAGGTGCCCATAATTTCGTACTCTTACACAAGAGTGGAAACGCGATTGTCTTCCAGTTAGATCAAAATGGGGATGTTACTGCCGTGGATCGTCAAACTGACGTAAGTTTCAGATCGACGGGTCTCTTATTGATTGATGATGGCTGGAGATGTGTTGGGCCTGGATTGGAATTCAGCTGGTTGTTTGAATGACAAAATCGGTTTTATAAACAAGAAAAACAAATTTTTAGATCAACAAAACAGCAAAATCCCACCGAATTATGATGGGCCTGGCAGGCTTATTCCTGAGTTTAATCCTCAATATCGTTATTTTCTATTGGGCTGCGTGGCAAGATATACACGCCCGCAGGCTTGATATACCCACCAGCGCCGTCCCTCATAACCGATCCCTCAGGCGTGTCATAGCCCCCCTGGTCGTTTGGGGTGGCCATAAGACCTGAATTCTTACCATTCGCCGCGCTGCCACCTCCTTCTCGCGGCGTGTAATGGCCGCTTGGGCAATACCAACCACCCGCACCATCTGGACTGCAAATGCCTCCACCCGGCAGGCGTATACGGCCATCGGGAAGGGGGATAATCGCGCCCTCATTGGTATCCCACCCGCCACCGGGCCTTCGGTGTTGCCGGCTTTGCTCCGCATTTACCGGGGTTAATGTCAAAAGCCCTATAATGAAGATCAAGCCCATAATGCAGGTAAATACTGTAACGACCGTATGTGGAATAATATGCTTCATCCCGTCACCTTTACCTTCCGGACCTTGAATGGGCGCAATGGGTTGGGCGTCCATTACCCTTAATTATTTCCAGGACAATTTGCAGGATAGGCAAATGATGTGTGCCGTGCTCTCAGACCCTTTTTTAAATGGTTGTGGCGGCAGATCCGGCTTAGGTAGCTTATCGTAGAGCAGGTTGGAATCGTAGCGGAGAAGGTAGGCCGTTAATACGATGTGGAGGGTGGAAGTCACTACCGAAAGTAGCTTCAACGTTACAGTAATGCCAGAGTTATCGCTTATTCAATAACAATAATCATGCAAAGCTGGTTCGCAATATTGGCCCCCCTTCTTGTCACCCCCATTACAAGCGTGGCGTTGGCGTATCGTCGTACCACTCATCGATACAATTGAAATATTGCCCCAGGGCTCCAGGGGTGTGGGAATCAGAACCCAACACGATCGGTATCTGAATAAACAGAGTGGATGTGATAGTCGCTCGTTTTGTCGATCCGCAAGGCGTATCCTTTTCCATGTATTCATCAAAGGGGTACGGTTACGATAAGATTGATAGGAAACGATTAGAACCTATCTCATAAAAAATCTAAGTGCCCCTGGCGGCGTTGCTAGCCGGCTCAAAATGCTCAAAAGAAAAGTTGAGGGTCAGGTCTCACCATTTGACAAAGGAGAATACTATGGACGCCCTTTCTATTTCGAGCGATTATTTTAAAAGGTGGGACTGGCCAGTTGTTAAAGCATCGTAAAATAGTTTTCCGGTCAACGCCCATTTGCCGAATGTCCCCTTCTTATTTGTCATTATAATATCATTGAGTTCCTCTCGAGTTTGTGGAGGCGTTATTTCAATAGCATTTTTCTGGAGGTAAATGGCTTCATTAGGACAACCAGAGACACAAACGCCACACCCAAGGCATCTATCCAGATTTACCTCAGCATGGTTTTCGTTTTCTGATACTTTCACTGCTTTGACCTGACAACGGTCCTCACAATTACCGCATCCGTCGCATTCATTCGCATTGACTACGGCATGAAAATTTGTCGCCCAAAAGTTTACTGGTTTGGGTAAGCTTTTGTGGAGCAGCAACATGCCGCAACAGCACCCACAACACCCGCATATAAACTCGGCGGCTTTCGTATTGGAAGGCTGTAAAACCAGGCCCTCTTTCTGGTTTTGCTCAAGTATCGAAATCGCCTCATCTTTGCTGATTTTCCTGCCGGCATTACTTTGAATAATCATCTCGCCAAAATCACCAATTGCAAGGCAAACTTCTTTTCGATCTGTTACTTTGCATGGTTTGCCTTCCATTGCTCTTTTCTTGCGGCAAATACATTCATTGATAACGAAGGGGCCTTCAGCCTCCTGGAGGAGGCCGTATACCTCATCGAATGTGCTCACATTATGTTCAGGATTTATGCTTTTGGCGATTGGTATTGTGCGCATTTGCGGGAGTTTAGTACTCAAGAATTCAACGCCAAAAGCTTTGTCTCTGGTATACTCATTGAAATCCTTTATAAACTCTGACGTTAGCCGGTTGATTTGAAATTCGTACATTCCCACCACAAGGGGGACATTACAATAATTGATTTCACCATCTTTAATTCGTATTTCAATGCCGCCTTTCTTCTGAATATTATCGAGCATGGTTTTCAGGTGGTCTGGTGATTTGACATGATTTTTAGCCCGGCGGAAAATGGTTTCCAATGGTTCAAATTTAAAGTTCAGGAAAGTTGCAATCTGAGCTTCTTCTGGTGTGAAGATGTGTTTCAATACCCTAATTTCGGCACCGGTTTTTGTGGCGGGGAAACCAATCGCCTGATTGTTTAAGTGCTGCTGGAGGTTGACATAAACCTCATTTTCTTTTGTCATTACAAGCCCCTCCTTTAAAATTTTTGATATGTTTTGGTGAAAAAATGGCGAAAATTAAAAAATGAGAAGCGCTGTAAGAATGAGAAGCTGATCAGCAAAAGATATTTTGCCGTGACCGTACGGGAACAACAGGGCATTGCATAATGATATTTATGTGCGGCAAGGTTAGGTTGAAGCAGGGATCAAAAATCGAAGTCGTTGGATGTGGCAATTTTGAGGAAAATGAAATACAGGTTCAAAAACAGAAACGACAGATTTGGAACCTTATACATTATTTAAAGATGATAAGGTTGAACCTGCAAATGTCAATAAATATAAATGGTTGTCGCAAAGAGTCCGGCATAATATTAAAATATATGAGAGCGAAGAGGGGGCTAAGCGAAGAAGCGTCTACATTATTATGCTTTCCTATCTTTCTATGAAAGTAGGATCCAACTGTGACTCAGGATGATTTTAAAAATGCTGGTTTACAAAGGCTTTTTCAAAAAGGTGCCCATAATTTCATCCTCTTGCACAAGCGTGGAAAAGCGATTGCCTTCCGGTTAGATCAAAATGGGGATGTTACGATCGTGGATCGTCAAACTGACGTAAGTTTCCGATCGACAGGCCTCCTATTGATTGATGATGGTTGGAAATGTGTTGGGCCTGGATTGGAATACAACTGGTTGTTTGAATGACACTCCTTCTACTGCGTGTTCAATAGATAGTTGATGACCTCCTGGCTGCTTAAAATCCGGCTTGCGGCATCGGCAATCGCTGCATCTACCGCTTTTTCAATAGAAGTCGACCACTTGGCATTCGTGGCGAGGCCAAGTCTCTGTCCATTAATCCCAATCACCATATCGATATCGCAGCGTGGCATTTTGGGCCAAGCCATCGCTACGTCAATGACTTCGATTTGGATCACTTTCTCGGCCTGCGAGGAGATCTGGAAGCCATTCTTGACGAACTCATGCTCAAGTGTGGACGTTATCGCTTCACCGAAAGCGGATAATTTAGCCTTGTAGATTTTATCTGTGCAGGGACTAGCGATTATAAGATCCTGGTCGGTGACATCCTCAATGCGGATCGGCTCGAAGACGCCAGTCTTGCCATCGAAATGATAGGGTGCGGCCAGAATATCGGTGGGTGGTTGGTGAGCCACCTGCTTGCTGCAGCCAGCTAATAGCAGGGCCGTTGCCAGCATCAGTAATGCAGCGATCATCCGTCTGCTCATTTTACACCTCCTCTGCTTCGGTGTTGAAGAGCCCCAATAGAGCCTCCTGAACCATAATTTGAACAGACTTGCGCGCCAGGCTCGTTCGGACCGACTGACCACGAGCAATCAAGATATTGTTCGAGGCATCTCGAAACTGGACCTTGAACATTAAGAGGTAGTTGGTGATGTCCCACATCCAGCGGTCTTCAAACAAGACGATTACATCCGTGTCATCTGGCATGTCCTGCTCAAACCCGGATGTAACATTGGCTAGACCCATGGCATTCATTTCTTCGACGAGGGTCAAGTCGATATGGCGCGCATCATCTTCATGACACAACACGAAGTAATTTTTTTCTGGGCTGATGGCGGCATTCGGCATAATTCGCGAGGAGGTGTATTTTATTGAGCATCCCATCGTGACAGTAAGCGCCGGCACCAGAAAAAATAAAGTGAAAAAGCTGCGTTTCATCTCTCCTCCCCCTGCAAGATGGTAATCGCACTATTGAAATGTTATAATCCAACTTTTTGGACTGCAAAGTTTGCATAAACAAAGAGGCACATACAGCCATGGCAATACATCCAGAAACACAAGGCGGCATGGCGTGATATCGATCCATCATTATCGATACGAATTCCTATTCAATCCCCAGCAAAATTGACAATCGGCAGGACTGCATATGAGGAATAATACTTTTTTACCGCTTTAGCTACTTTTAGTAGATGGCTATGTTTAATTTTTGCGTTTGTCACCAGCAAGATCGCATTTTTAGTTTTCGGATCGACATAAACTTGTGCTGTAAATGACGTTCCTTGTCCATGGTGCCAAAGTAAATAATGGCCATCATTTTCCTTTTTCGTATTCCAGCCTAAAGCATAATTCAAAGCATCAGCGTCCAAATGATAATGTAACTTGAAAAGCAACCTACTGAAATTACCGAGATCAGATACCCAATTCCAATTTGCTGAATTGGGTGGCCTATGCATTCGGTTAAGTGTGTTTGATTCTATCAAGGTCATGCTGGTTACTTGATAAGCCTTAAGGTGAAAAAGAACGAATTTGGACCAATCATCGATAGTGATAGCCACATTACCCATCGGAGCAATAAAATCTGGTAAGTCCTGCCTTATTGCTTCAAAAGTGTCGTTTTTCAAGTGGCCATAAGGTTGCGAAATTGGGTCTTTTGCGGCTGGTGATCCATATCCGGCACTATGTAGCTTCAATGGGTGAAATAGTTTTGCTTCCATGAGGTCCTCAAATGCTTGGTTCTCTATCTTTTCAAGCATTACCCCGGCTATTAAAAATCCGCTATTCGAGTAGACGACTAATTTGTCAGGAGGATGAATTGGTTCATGATGAATAGCACGTTTCAAATAAAGAAACCGTATATCCATAGGAAGGCTTTTGGAAATCAATAAATCTTCAAGTTCTTCCGAGGGAAGCCCCGATGTCTCTTTATCATCAACGTAGCCCGACCGGTTCGATAACAATTGCCGGATGGATATATTCTCCCATTTGGCATCCATTTCAAGGTCGGGAAAAACGTCCCGGACAGTTGAATCCCACTTTAAGTTTCCCTTTTCAATTAATATGGCTGCCAGGGTCGCCGTGAACGCTTTTCCACATGATCCGATTAAAAATTTATCATCGACTGTCACCCAATTATCGGTTCCATATACTCGGGTCCCAACAGCGGCTTTAGAATAGATTTCTCCATTGATGATTACAGACGCAAATATAGCTGGCAATTGTTCTTTTTGGCGAATTTTTTCTAAAAAAATCGCAAAATCAGCGTCACCGGACCTATTAGTTACCGGAGCTGGGGTTGTGGCACATCCTAAGAAGGATAGCCATGAAAATACGAATCCCAGATAGACAAGAACAAATCTCTTTTTGGTTTTATGCATTTTTTTATTATTAAGATGCCGTTATAAACTGCGGGATGTTTAGAATAGAAGCTATCTCAAAAAAGTCTTTTTGCCCGATATCGGCGTTGTGTCCTCGTCTCAAGTCCTCGACATACTTGAGTATGCCTGCGGGCTGATTCTCGGCCACGCCTTGATCTCGAACAAAAAGCCTAATTTTGAGATGGCTTCTAGCCTATACCGCAAGAACAGGATAATATTACGACAGCGAACCGGTCTTTAAAAATTCAACCTGGCAGTCTTGTCGGTTGGCTGCCTAAATCAGCGGTTATCATTTGTCTGAAACAACGTACATTTATTGGCAACAAGTTTGCTATTTTCGCCACGCCACTGGAGTAACGTGGCATATCTTGTATTGATTAATCTGTCGCAGGCATGTGGCGCTGTAGAAACTCACCAACGAGACGAATGGACTCACGGCCCTCCTTGAGGATTCGGGCTGCAAGTTGGAAATCATGGATCATGCCCTCCCATTCGTATAATTCTGCATCTATGCCTGCACTCTGAGCGCTTTCGGACAAACGCTTTGCGTCATCAAACAACATTTCCTCTGTTCCAATATGAATCTGCAATGGTGGATAGCCTGATAAATCAGCGAAAAGGGGTGATGCGTCGGGGTCTTTTGCCGAATGGTCTCTCAGATACATTTGCACCGCAGATTCGAGGGCCTGTCGACGAAATAACGGATCACGACCTGCTCTCTCCTCTATACTTCTACCACTTAGGGTCAGGTCAACCATGGGGGACAACAAAACCCCAGCAACAGGCAGAGCCGATTCTGAGTCTGTCCGCATGATTGCCATTGCCAGACCAGCGCCCGCAGAGTCCCCTATAACGGCTGTTCGATCGTAGATGCTATTGATATGCGTGAAGGCAGCTCGTGCATCTTCAACTGCTGCCGGGAACGGATTTTCCGGTGCCAGCCGATAATCAACGGCATAGATCGGACAATTACATGCAACGGATAGTCTTGCGACCATCTCTCGGTAGTCGTGCGGTCGGCCGCCGACATACAATCCGCCATGATAATAGACAGCGGCACAGTTTTGCAACGGATCGACAGGATAGAAGTGCATGGCCCTGGTATTTCCGAAATCAACGGTCTCTACTGTAATTCCTTTTGGAATACGCGCAAACATTCCGAGGCTCTTCATGAATGTACGCCACCCATTGAGATCAAAGCCACCTGCATGAGCTTTACGCACCTGGAATCGGATAGCCGTTTTTACCAACCAATTGGCGAACATATACCTTGTCCCTTTTCTTTTCGCATGTTCAGACCACTCGGGATCGCACCATTTCGGAATATGTGACTTATGGGGGCGTCAGGTAGGAAAAGTAGTATAAGTGGTGAAGGAGCAGCGTCTCAGATAAATGCCAATAATAAGCATGGGGGCGGCTCAGATCGGGTATCTGGCTCTAAGAATAATACAAGCTACCAAGGCAAAACACGTATTGTCAAGATTTTAAGTATGTTACAGCGAAATAAGGGAGGTTGATTGCGATTGACTGATTTAATTGGAGATATCCTATCTATGGATTCATGTTATGGTGTCATTTCTCCTGAGTCAAACCTGCCGTACCACTCATCGATACAATTGAAATATTGCCCCAGGGCCTCTGGGGTGTGGCTGTCAGAACCCAACACGATGGGTATGCCCATTGCGGTTGCTGCGTGGACAATCCAGGGACTGGGATAGGGGGCGTTTGCGGGATGGTTGATACCAGAAGTGTTGATCTCCATCTTCATGCCATTCGCCCTGATCTCTTTCAGTGTCGCCATCACCAGACTGCGATACCAGGCGTCGGATTCATCAAAGAAGATGGCATTGCTATTGTGTTTCTTGATAACGTCCAGGTGCCCGGCAATATCAAACCAGCCGGTGCGATAGGCCGTTTGAAGGACCCCGTAATAGATGCGGCACAGGGTCTTGATATCGGCATTGGCCGTTCGAAACAGGGCATCGAATTCCCTGCGTGTTCCGTTGACCATACCGGCGATGTCGCCGTCGAGCAGCCAGTGGACCGAGACAACGCAATGATCCCAGCCTATTTTCCATAGGTCGTGAATCCAATCCTGATAGCGGGGAATATATTCGAATTCGATCCCGGACGTGATGTTCAGGCGTCCCCCGCAGGCCGCTTGGGCCTGCTGGATGTCACGTCGGTAGGCCTCGACCTTTGTCCGTGGCATGGCATAGCGTGTATCGAAGGGGAGGGGCATATGATCGGTGATCGTGATTTGCGACAGCCCTTTGTCTGCGGCTGAACGGGCCATATTATCGATAGATGCCGCCCCATCTGAATAGACAGAGTGGATGTGATAGTCGCTCGTTTTGTCAATCTGCAAGGCGTATCCTTCACAATGGATGTCAGTTTTTCAGAAGTCACCAGGTATGTCATTACCGCGACAGGTTCACGCAGTGAAGTGCTCTCCATCGCTGCTAACCCGAATATTTCACCCTATGGGCGCGCCCGAGATGCCCATTGGCTGCGTTATCAGGGGATTGCGGTACAGGCGTACAGCGGCGCCCCTGATGTCTTGCCCATGAACATCTCGAACGCGTGAAATATTCGGGCTAAGGGGGAATGGTTCAACCCCTGTTTGCCTGATTCGGTTTCAGAAAGGCGGCCAGCAGGACACCGGTCAAAATTAATCCCCCCATGATGACGATGCCGCCGGCAAAGCTTCCCCTGTCTCCCATAAAGCCGATAAAAAGGGGCATGACGCCTCCCCCGAACACAAACCCCGCCGGAATGGCCAGGGAAACGGAGACGTTGCGCACATCTGGCGGGCCGACGGTGGAAAGAAGGGCAAACGCTGGCGGGAAAAAGCTGACCGCCATAAGCGGCTGCAGGAAAACCAGGAGAATCGTCCAGAACTTCGGCACCACTCCAAGCAGGATCGTCATCGTGCCGCTCAGGAGCAATACGATCATCAGGGTGCGTTTGGCACCCAGGCGATCATTGACCACGCCGGCCAGCAGGGCCATGGCGATACTCAGCACACGGGACAGGCCGATGAGTTCGTTGGCCAGGCTGCTGTCCATCCCGTGCTCCGTTACCAGGAAAAGCGGCAGCATCGTGTAGATTCCCAGTGTGGAGCTGATTCCCATCATAAAAAGCACCGTCATGATCCAGAAGGCCGGCAGCCTGAAAAGCGTTTTGCAGGCCCCGAAACCAGGTGCGCTGCCGGGAAAATCCCCGCCCCGACCGAATTTGGAAAAGGCGGCCGACAGGACCAGTGTCAGGCTGCCAAGGACGATCAGGATATTGCGCCATGAAATCAATCCCAGCATGAACTCGGCGAGCAAAGGCGCCGCGACAAAGGCCAGATTGGGGGCCACCTCATGGATAGCCAGCGCCTTTCCCCAGTGCCGGGGGGCAACCAGGTGGGTAATCGATGCGATTCCTGAAGGCAGGTAAAGCCCTGCGGCCATCCCCACAAGGATCAGGCTGGTCCGCATCCCGAAAAGTCCACGGCTGAAGGCGGTGAGATAAAGGGCAAAACCCAGGGCTACGGCCGAAAGGACGATGGTCCGTCGATGAAGAAGACGGGCCGAGACAAAACCGGAGCTCAGCAGGGCCGCGAAATATCCGACCGAGATCAATAGAAAAAGTGATCCGGCCTGGCCGTGGCTGATGCCAAGATCCTGCTCGATGGTCGGCAATAGCGGTGCCAGGATGATTCTCGACAAAAAGTTGAGGAAAAAAATCGATGCCAGGAAAAGGATGGGGGGCAGGTACGTTTTAAACCCATTGGCCTGTTGTTGGGTTTTATGGACGTCAGGTTGCATGGCGGTTCTTTATTTCCAATTTTAGTCTACACAAGCAGGCGCGGCATCTCCGCCGCGATGTTTGTCGAGTGAATCGCGGCGGGGACGCCGTCACAAGACGGATGCCTATATCACAAATCGCTGTAAAAGCCTCCCCTATTTAAAGACGTCTATGCTATCAAGCTTGGATCAACAAGATTATGAGGCCTAATAAATGATCTGGCCTTGTCTATCGTAATCGGTATGCCCATCATGGCATCTTATTGGGCACGTTTCTATTGCCTGTACGCTTGACAAACGACGGGGCAACCGGTAATGGTTCGCATACGAAGGGAATGGGTATGAACAAGACCACTAAACCGATGCCGGATTGCACGATTTTCCTGTTGGCCAAAGCCTACCAGAAGGCGCATGGGCGTTTTAAGGAGGTTTTGAAGCCCTACGGGCTGACCAACCTGCAGCATCTCGTGCTGGAGGGTCTCTGGTATGAATCCGGGCAGACCGCGGCAGAACTGGGCAAACTGCTCGTGATGGACAAGGCCACGCTGTCCGGCGTGCTGGACCGCATGAGCGATGCCGGGTGGATCGAAAAACGTCCCGACCCCGACGACCGCCGGGTGGTGCGGCTGTTCACGGCCGCTCGCGCGGACGACCAGAAATCCGAGCTGATTGAACTCCGGAGAAAGGCCAACCAGGATCTGCTGGCGGGATTCAGTGCCGAGGAGCAGGTGCTGCTCAAGCGCATGCTCATGGACCTGATGGAATTGGGGGCCGCCTAAAAAAAATTCGGATAAATGTTCGTATACGAATATAAATGAAATGGGATTTCATTTTTTTCACATTAAAACCGCAACCAAGATGACAGATGACGCATAAACGCCAAGGAGGATGCCACATGATTTTCAACCCCCGAAAGGAAACATTCGATCACCTGGACGCGCGCTCCAAGGAGATTATGACCAAGACCATCGAATTTTTTGAAGCCAAGGGCAAGGCCGGGCTCAAGGAAGACGATCACGAACGCCGCTGGTATGGGGATTTCCTGGAGTTCGTCAAGGAGAACAAGGTGTTTGCTACCCTGCTGACGCCGCCCGAGTTTGCCGGGGGCGACAAGGATGCCCGCTGGGACACCTATCGCAACTGCGTTTTCAACGAGATCCTGGGATTCTACGGTCTGGCCTACTGGTACACCTGGCAGGTGACCATCCTGGGGCTGGGGCCCCTCTGGATGAGCCCCAACACGGCCATCAAGGAAAAAACCGGCCAGCTTCTGCGCGACGGCGGCATTTTCGGCTTCGGTCTTTCTGAAAAAACCCACGGTGCGGACCTGTATTCCTCCGATATGATGCTGACGCCCCTGGGTGACGGCCAATACGTGGCTGATGGCGGGAAGTACTACATCGGCAACGGCAACAAGGCCGCGCTGCTCTCCACCTTCGGCAAGAATTCCGATACCGATGAATACGTCTGGTTCGCCGTGGAGACCGACCACGACAATTTCGAGCTGGTCAAAAATATCGTCAACTCCCAGATGTACGTGGCCGAGTATGGCCTGAACAGCTACCCCATCACCGATGCCGAGGTGCTTTCCACAGGACAGGAAGCCTGGGACGCGGCGCTCAACACGGTCAACGTGGGCAAGTTCAACCTGGGATGGGCCTCCATCGGGATCTGCACCCATGCCTTCTACGAAGCCATCAACCATGCGGCCCACCGCAACCTGTACGGCAAGTTCGTGACCGATTTCCCCCACATCCAGCAGATGTTCACCGACGCCTATGTGCGCCTGGCGGCCATGCGCATTTTCTCCGCCCGGTCCATTGACTACATGCGCTCCGCCTCTGCGGAAGACCGGCGCTACCTGCTTTACAACCCCATGGTGAAGATGAAGGTCACCACCCAGGGCGAGGAGGTGATCAACCTGCTGTGGGACGTAATCGCAGCCCGCGGTTTCGAGAAGGACACCTACTTCGAAATGGCGGCCCGCGACATCCGGGCGCTGCCCAAGCTGGAAGGCACCGTGCACGTCAACATGGCCCTGATCGTGAAGTTCATGGCCAACTATCTGTTCAACCCGGGCGAATTTCCGGAGATTCCCTTCCGAGCGGACGCGACCCACGACGACTTCCTGTTCAACCAGGGCGCGACCCGGGGCCTGGGCAAGATCCAGTTCCACGACTACATGAAAGCCTACAACCAGGTGGATCTGCCCAACGTGAACATCTTCAAGGAACAGATCGAAGCCCTCAAGGCCGTGCTCATGTCCGCACCCCCCAGCAAGGAGCAAACCAAGAATATCGATTTCCTCCTCTGCCTGGGCGAGCTGTTCACCCTGGTGGCCTATGGCCAGTTGATCATCGAGAAGGCCAAGATGGACGGCATGAGCGACGACATGATGGAGCAGATCTTCGACTTCATGGTGAGGGATTTCTCCAAGTTCGCCCTGCAGCTCTACTCCAAGACCAGCAGCACCGAGGCCCAGATGGAAGGCTGCCTGAAGATGATCCGCAAACCCGTGGTGGACGAGGAACGGTTCCAGCGGGTGTGGCAGAACGAGGTGCTTACCCTGGCGGATACCTTTGAAATGAATCCCTGATACCCGCCCGAAATTGCGGCTGGCTATGGAAAAGGGCACGCCCGTAAGGTGTGCCCTTTTTTTGTAATGATCATAGTTCTTAATCTCTGGTGGGAACTGGAAAATATCTTCGGTACCGAAGTGTTTATCGCTAAATTGGTTTCTTTATTTTCCCATTTTTACAATTGTATCGAATTCCTTTTTCGTCACGGGCATAACCGACAGGCGGTTGCCGCGGCGCAGGAGGATCATGTCCTTCAAGGCCGGGACCTCCCGGAGTGCCTTGAGGGGGAGGGGGGTGGCGAACTCCGACTCGAACTTGATGTCCACCATGTACCAGATGGGGTTGTCCGGCGAGCTCTTGGGATCGAAGTGCTTGTTGGCGGGGTCCCAGGCCGTGTGGTCCGGGTAGCCGGTGCGCACGATGCGGGCGGTGCCGACGGCTGCCGGCTTTTTGCCGCTGTGGTAGAAGAGGACCCGGTCGCCCTTCTGCATGTCGTCCCGCATGAAGTTGCGGGCCTGGTAGTTGCGCACCCCGTCCCAGTGTTCGGTCTGGTCCGGTTCGTTCTTGAGGTCTTCCAGGGCGTACTCCCCGGGTTCGGATTTCATGAGCCAGTATTTGGTTGGCATGGGGGATTCCTTTCGATTAGAGGGTTCAAGGATTCGAAGGGGCAAGAACGACAGGGTTCCAGGGTTCAAGGGGCCAAGGGGCCAAGGGGCCGAGAACGACAGGATTCCAGGGATCAAGGGGTCAAGGGGGCAAGTGAAAATCAAATACGAAAAAACTTTTAACATTTCCAGGGACGCTGATCTTCTCTTCGGCCTTTCGCTTTCAGCTTGATGCTTTGAGCTTGGCGCTTTTTTTCATACAAGTTACACTTGACCCCTTGAATCCTCGAATCCTGGGATTCTATGTATTTTCCATCACTTGAACCCACGACCCCTCGGCCCCTCGAATCCCTGTTTTTCCCCACTTGAATCCTTGACCCCCTGAATCCTCGAACCCTTATTTCAAAACCTGCTCGTAGACCCGCATGAAATTTCCCCCCAGCACCTTGAGAATGTCTTCGTCGCTGTAGCCCCGCTGGATCATCCCGGCGGTGAAATCGGGCATATGGTGATGACCGGGCAGGACGTCGTAGGTTTTAAGGGCATGGGGCAGGGAGAGGTAATCCTTGAAGCCGCTGCAGAAATCCAGGCCGATGCCGATGTGATCGATGCCCACGCGTTGTACGATATGATCGACGTGGTTCAGGAGATCCTCGACGCCAAGTTTGCGGGAATCATCGCCCACAAAGGCACTGATGGCATTCATGCCCATGACGCCTCCCCGCTCGGCCAGGGCCTCGATCTGGTCGTCGGTGAGATTGCGCGGGGTGTCCACGAGGGCGCGGCAATTGGAATGAGATGCTATGATGGGGCCGGAAGCCGTTTCCATGACATCCCAAAACCCGGCTTCGTTCATGTGGCTGACGTCGATCAGCATGCCCAATTGGTCGGCCTTGTGCACGAGGGCGCGCCCGAAGTCGGTCAGGCCGCAGGGGCGTACTTCGGCATCATTGGAGAACGCACAACCGTCGGCGGCATAGTTGCGCCGGCTCCAGGTCAGGCCGAGCCCCCGGACGCCCAGTTCGTAGAAGACCCGAAGCAGGCTCAGGTCGTTTTGCAGGGGATCGGCCCCCTCCAGGGAGAGCAGCAGTCCCACGTGCCCGTTCTGCCGCGTCTGGCGTATGTCTTCCATGCTGCGGCAAAGGCGCACTTGTTCAGCCAACCCGTCCAGTTCTTCCGCCAGCTTGCTGATCTGCCCCAGGGCCCTGCGCAGGCCCATTTCGGGGAGGAAGTAGTTTTCAATGAAGATCGCGGAGACGATCAGGTCAAACCCGCCTTGCCTGAAGCGGTCGAGGTACTGGGAGGCGATGACGTCTTTCCGGCCGCGGTCCCGCTGGTTGGCCACATCCCAGGGCAGGTCGAAGTGGGCATCGATGATAAAGGCCTGCCGGTGCAGGTCGGCGATCCGGCGGGCCAGGTTGGTGTTCATGATGGTTCTCCTGTTTAACGTTACCTATATTTAGGGGCCAAGAACAGCAGGATTCCAGGGTTCAAGGGGCCAAGGGGCCGAGAACGGCAGGGGGCAAGGATTCAAGGGGTCAAGGGGTCCAGTGTAATTCAAAAACGAAAAACCTTAACATCCCCAGGCTATCTTTGCCTCTCTTTGTCTCTTCGCTGTCAGTGACGCTGGAACGCTTGAATTCCTGAATCCTCTGATCCTATGATTTTCTTCACTTGAACCCTCGAATCCTTGACCCCTCGAATCCTATAATCCTATGACCCTATGTCATTTCACCCTCGCCCCCTCGGATCCTATCTTCCCCCCTCAAATTCTGCCATCGTTGCGACCGCCTCGCGGTTGTAGCCGATGCTGGCGTCGAGCAGCTGGCAGGTATAGGGATGCTTCGGGGCGCGGCGGCGCAGGGTCTCCACGCCGAGTTCCTCTACAATAACACCGCGGTTCATGACCGCAATGCGGCGGCACATGTGGGCCACCACGGCCAGGTCGTGGCTGACCAGGATATAGGTCAGGTTCCGCCGGTGTTGCAGGCCCGTAAGAAGATTGAGCACCTCGGCCTGCACCGAGACATCCAGGGCGGAGGTGGGTTCGTCCAGTAGGAGGATGCGCGGTTCCAGGATCAGGGCCCGGGCCACGGCCACCCGCTGGCGCTGGCCGCCGGATAACTGATGCGGATAACGGAAGCGGAATTCGGGCCCTAGCCCGACTTCCTCGAGGGCCCGCAGGATCCGTTCTTCCGCCTGGCCCAGGCCGTGGATGGCCACGGGTTCGGAAAGGATGCGGTCCACGGTATGGCGCGGGTGCAGCGATCCGTAGGGGTCCTGGAACACCATCTGGACTTTTTTATGGAAATCCTGGTTCCGTCGTCGGTCCTGGTGTTCGCCGTCGATGGTGACCGTGCCGCTCCAGCGGCGATTCAGCCCGCTGAGAACATTCAATATGGTCGATTTGCCGGAACCCGACTCGCCCACGATGCCGTATACCCCGCCGGCTTCGACCGTGAAGGAGACATCCGCCACTGCCCGGAGCGCACGGTGGCCACGGCCGAAGACCACGTCGAGATCCTTGACGCTGATCATGATGCACCGTCCCGCCAGGCCGGGTCCCGCTCCAGAACCGGAAGTTCACCGGGGGGCGTGTCGATCTGCGGCAGGCAGTTGAGAAGCCCCCGGGTATAGGGGTGCCGGGCCTGGTGGAGATCGGCGGCCGAGCAGACTTCCATGATGCGTCCAGCATACATGATGACGATGCGGTCGCAGAACGAGGCCACCAGGTTGAGGTCGTGACTGATGAAAATGAGCCCCATGCCGCGCTCCTGCACCAGGTCGTCCATAATCGCCAATAGTTGAAGCTGGACGGTAACGTCCAGAGCGGAGGTGGGCTCGTCGGCAATCAGGAGATCCGGACCCGGCATCAGCATCATGGCGATCATGATGCGCTGCCCCATGCCGCCGGAAACCTCGTGGGGGTAGCTCTCATAAACCTGCTCCGGCCGGCGGATTTTCACGGCCTCGAGCATCTCGAGGGTTTTCCGGCGGGCTTCGGCCTTGGAGGCGCGGGCATGGATGCGGAAGGCTTCGGCAATTTGCTCGCCTACCGTCATGACCGGGTTCAGGGAATACTTGGGGTCCTGCATGACCATGGCAATCCGGCGGCCCCGGATGCCCTGCATGGTGCGGGCGTCGTTTTGCGCCAGTTCGGTCCCGTCGAAAACCAATCGGTCGGCGGTCACCTTGCCCGGTGGCCGGACCAGGCCCAGCAGGGCCCGGCAGGTGACGGACTTGCCGGATCCGGATTCCCCCACGATGCCCAGTTTTTCGCGCCCCATGGTGAAGCTGACGCCGCGGACCGCTTCGATGGTCTCCTTGCGGGTAGCAAAGGTCACGTGCAGCTTGTCGACTTCCAGCAAGGCGGTCATCTAACGGCCCTCCGCTTTGGGATCCAAAACGTCCCGCAGTCCGTCGCCCAGGAGATTAAACCCCAGGCTGACCACAAAAATGGCCACGCCGGGCATGGCGGCCACCCACCACTGGTCGAGCATGAATTTCCGGCCGCTGGAGATCATGGCCCCCCACTCGGGCAGGGGGGGCTGGGCCCCCAGTCCCAGGAAACCCAGGCCGGCCGCCGTCAGGATGATTCCGGCCATGTCCAGGGTGACGCGCACGATCAGGGAGGACAGGCACAGGGGCATGACATGCCCCCAGATGAGCCGAATCGGGCCGGCGCCCTGCAGACGGGCGGCCTTGATGAAGTCCGCCTTGCGGATGGTGATGGTCTCCGCCCGCGCGATGCGGGCGTAAGGGGGCCAGGCCGTGATGGCAATGGCGATGATGGCGTTTTCGATGCCCGGCCCCAGGGCCGACACGAAGGCCAGGGCCAGGATGAGTTTGGGAAAAGCCAGGAAGATGTCCGTAATCCGCATCAGCACTACATCCAGCCATCCCCCGATGTAGCCGGCCACCGTGCCGATGAGAAGGCCCACCGGGGCGGCGATGATGGCCACCAGGACGATGACGTAGAGGGTCAGGCGCGATCCGTGGATGATGCGGGAGAGGATGTCGCGGCCCAGTTCGTCGGTCCCCAGCCAGTGAGCTGCAGACATGGGCGCCAGCCGTTCAGCCAGGTTGGGGGCATTGGGGGCGTAGGGGGCGATGATCGGGGCCAGGGCGGCCGCAGCCACCAGCACGATGATAATGCATAGTCCGATCATGGCCAGGCGGTTCTCGATAAAAGTCAACCAGGCGATATAAGCGCGGCCCAATCGGGCCTGGCGCCGGGAGCGGGGGGCCGTGGACAGGAGCCATTGCCGCAGGCGGTCGTGCCGATGAGTTGCGGTGCTGTTGGAAGAAGACGTTGTCATCGTGCGCGGGGATCCATGAGACGGTACAAGGCGTCCGAAAGCAGGTTGATACCGATGAACACCGCGCCCACCACGATGGTGCCGCCCAGGACGGCATTCATGTCCGCGCTGAGCAGGGACTGGGTGAGGTAGAACCCCAGCCCGGGCCAGGCAAAGACCGTTTCCGTGAGCACCGAACCTTCCAGGAGATTGCCGTAGCTCAGGGCGATGACGGTGACCAGGGGGATGCGCACGTTGCCCAGGGCATGGCGCCATACCACGGCCCGCTCGCTGACCCCCTTGACCCGGGCCGTGATGATATACTCCTGGTTGAGCTGCTCCAGCATGAAGCTGCGGGTCATGCGACTGATGTAGGCCAGGCTGAAGTAGCCGAGAATGACGGCCGGCAGGGTGATGTGGGCCAGGGCGTTGCGGAAGATGTCCCATTCCCCGGCCAGGGCGCTGTCGATGAGAATGACCCCGGTGACCGGATCGAGCAGGCCTTCGTAGAAGACATCCAGCCGGCCCGGACCTGGAGCCCAGTCCAGCCGTCCGTAGAACAGGAGGAGCCCCATCAGACCCAGCCAGAAGACCGGTACGGAATAGCCGAAGAGGCCCACCACGCGCAGCAACTGGTCCGGCCAGCGGCCCTGGTGCACGGCCGCCAGGACCCCCATGGGAATGCCCAGCACGATGCCGAAGAGGGTCGCGGCCGTGGCCAGTTCCAGTGTGGCCGGGAACACCCGGGCGATGTCGGCGGTGACCGCGTTGGCGGTCAGCACGGATTGCCCGAGGTCCCCCTGGAAAACTTTGCCGATGTAGACCAGAAACTGCTGATAGAGCGGCAGATGCAGGCCCAGCTCGATCCGCACGCGTTCATAGACCTCGGCCGGGGCACGGTCGCCCACCGCGGCCAGAACCGGGTCGATGGGCACCACCCGGCCGATCAGGAAGGTGACAAACAGCAGCCCGATAAAGGTCAGGGCAACCGTGGCAGCCAGGGCCGACAGCTTGCGGCCGTAATGCCAGACCCGGCTGCCCTGTAGGGATGTACCCGAATCCTGCCCCATCGCTTATTTGGTGACGTCCCGGTAGAAGTTGCTGTCGAAGCTGGGGCCGAGCACGAAGCCTTTCACGTTGGAGCGCTCGGCCGCGACTTCGATATCCTGGAACATGATCACGAAGGGCGATGTCGCCTGGTGTTCGCGTTGAATATCCAGGTACATACGGGCCCTTTTCTGGGGATCGCTCTCCTTGGCGGCGGCATCCGTCTTCTTGCTCATTTCCGGGATGTCCCAGGCATTGCGCCAGGCCAGGGGTTTGGCCTTGGCGTCGTCGGCGTTGTCGATGTTTTTGGCAAAGGTATCGGCATTGGTGTGGGGATCCTGGTAGTCGGGTCCCCAGCGGCCGATGTAGATTTCATGGTTGCGGGCCCGGTACTTGGTCAGGGCCTGTTTGCCGTCCATGGGAATGATTTCCAGTTTGACCCCGCCCTGGGCGAAAGTGGACTGGATGGCCTGGGCCATGTCCAGGGTCGGAAAGTTGTTGCGGGTGTCCATGGTCAGGGTCAGGCCGTTGGGATAGCCGGCTTCGGCCAGCAGTTGTTTGGCTTTGGCCGGATCCAGCTTGAAGGGCTTGTCTTCCAGGGCGCCAAGGAAGCCCTTGGGCAGGAAGGCTTGGTGGGGGACCATGCTGCCCTTGAGGATGGTATTGGCGATCCCGTCGTAGTCCACGAGATACTTCAGGGCCTGGCGGACCTGGGGTTTTTTGAGGGCCTCGTGCTTCTGGTTGAGGCCCAGGTAGAAGATCCCGCCTTTGGGGGAGGAATGGATGCGAACGTCGGGATTGCATTCCAGGCCTTTGATCTGGTCGGGTCCGAGATTGCGGGCGATATCGATGTCGCCTTTCTCCACCAGCAGGCGCTGGGTGGCCTGTTCAGCAATATGGCGGATGATCACGCGCTTCAGGGCCGGGGCGCCGTCCCAGTAGGTTTTGTTGGCGTCCAGGATCAGGATCTCGCTGGGTTTCCATTGGTTGAGGGTAAAGGGGCCGGAGCCAGCGTAGTGGTTGCGCAGCCAGGCATGGCCCATATCACCGTCTTTTTCGTGGGCCATGACCTCCTTTTTATCCACTACCGAGCCCACCGTGGCGGTCAGGCAGTAAAGCACAAAGGTCGGCGCGTAGGCCTGATCGGTTTCAATGGTCACGGTGTGGGCATCCACCGCTTTAATGCGGTCGCGCACGTTTTGGGCGTCGAAACCGAACTGGCCCAGGATGAAGGCCGGGGATTTGTCCAGAATGACGGTGCGCTGGAGGCTGAAAGCGACATCTTCGGCGGTCAACGGATTGCCCGATGCAAACGTGATGCCCTTGCGAATCTTGAAGGTGTAGGTTTTGCCGTCGGGGGCCACTTCCCAGCTTTCCGCCACGACGCCGTAAATTTTGCTGACGTCGTCCACCTCGTAGCCGATCAGGCGGTCGTAAGCGTTTCCGGCGAACTCGGCGCCCGAAAACTCGAAAATTTCAGCCGGATCCAGGGTGATGATGTCATCGAACTGCCACGCCATGACCAACGTGTCGGCCGGTGTGGCGGCAATTGCCGGCGTGGAAAACACCATCACCAGAGCCATAACGATTAAGAACCATCTTTGCATGGCAAACCTCCTGAAGAATAAAGGTTATCGATTCCGGATCGCCGGACGCCCAAGGGTGGGGCATGAACGGGGGGGAACAGCGTCGGCTTGAAAAATAATACTAATACAACGTTCGATCATATCACTGTCAAGCATGAAAAAAAGGGGCTCGATTGAAAGCAGTCGGGCAAAATGGCGGGATAATTCAAAAAGCGAAAACTAACATGTTGATTTTATATCAGGTTTAATTATTATAGGATTATGGTGCTGATAATTACGCGGCCCGATTCATTCCCGGCAATAGTCGCGGCGCAAGCCGGTGCCTGCCGGGCAGCAAGCGGTTGTCCTTTCTCTATCGGTCTGAACCCTGCCTTTGAAGGCGATCCGATGGTTTAAGACCACTTATTGGGATCCGCATCACCAACGGAGGGCGATACGATGGATCACGACCCCCACGAGACCTCACAGGAAGCCGAGAAAGACGAAACCCGGAAAGCCGACGATTTGGGTGGCCGCCGTCGCAAAGCCGACCGGCGCGGTCGCACGACGGCGGGTATTTTTCCCGAACGTCGCTGGCTGCGACATCGGCGCGAAGGGGGCGACCGCCGCAGTTTCCCCTTTTTCGGCCCCCGCCGGAACCGGGAGCGCCGGGAGGCGTTCAGGGAAACGGACCCGGAAGATAACAGCTGATGGATTATCCGATGGTATTTTCTTCACGCTTTACCCGGATCATATCGGCCTGTGGGAAACCATCTCCCGTTTGCACGGACGGCCTTTCGCGAGAGGTGGCGCCGGGCGTTCTGCCAACGGCCCCATGAACCGTCAGACAATCCCGCCGAAGCGACATCCCTATCCTTTAATTGTGTCTGTCCCCGTGCGCACCGCAAGGCAGAGGCCATCATGTTCCGGCGAATGTTCCGGCAGGAACGTCAATAGACTGACTTCCCGCCAGGCGGGATTTTCGTGTATGGCGCGGTTGAAGGGGACTGCATCCGCGAAGGCCACATTGTCGGCCAACAAAAGACCGCCCGGCCGGAGAATGCGGGCACAGTGGGCCAGGGCCGGCAGGTAGTCTTCCTTTTCGATATCCATGAAAATAAAATCGTAGTGCTCCGTTGTGGCTGCAATGGCTTCAAGGGCATTGGCGCATTTCACGTCGGCCCACGCCGAAAGGCCGGCTTCCTCCAGATTGGCGATGGCACGCTGGGCCATGGCATCCTCCCATTCCAGCGCTACAACCCGGCCGCTGTTTTCGGCACAGGCCTGGGCCAGGAAGATGGCCGAGTATCCGGTGGCCGTCCCCAGCTCCAGGATTTTTTGGGCCCCGGTGGCCCGTGCCAGGATGTAAAGCAGCTCCCCCACCAGGGGGCCCACGATGGGGATGTCTTCCCGGCGGGCTTCCTCCTCCAACGCCATGAGCAGGCTGCTGCGTTCAGGGACCAGATTGCGAAAATAGGCTTCGGGGTGGGCGATCATTTCGGACATGGCGCAGTCCTCCTTTTGGACGGGATGGTGATGCTTGGAGATTTTTTGCCCTATTTGCGGACGGAAAAGGGTCCAAGGATCCAAGGATTCAAGGGTCCAAGTGTAACCGTTATGAAAAAAAAGCGTCAAGCTGAAAGCGAGAGGTCGAAGAGAGGGGCAGCGTCCTTGGGAATGTCAAAAATTATCGCTTTTGATTTTTTGACAGGCCGGGCAGACATGTGTGCTGCGCTGGCCCACCACCATGCGCAGGATGGCCGTGCGGCAGCGCGGGCAGGGCATCCCGTGGCGGCGGAAGACTTTCAGTTCGTCCTTGTTCCGGCCGCGGTTGCCGGCCACGGAGTAGAAGGTGGTTTCCCCGGTTCCCAGGGTTGTGCCCATGTTGCGCAGGCCGCGACGGAGAACCTTGCGGACGGAGCGGTGAAGCCGGCGGATTTCCGATGGGCCCAGATCAGCCGACGACCGGGTGGGATGGAGGCCGGCATCCCACAGAGCCTCGTCCACATAAATGTTGCCCAGCCCGGCGATAAACTGCTGGTCCAGCAGAAGTGGTTTGATTTGCCGGCGGCGGGCGGCCAGGCGCTGTCCCAAGCACCGGGCGGTGAATTGCCGCGACAGGGGTTCCGGTCCCAGGCGTGCGAGCATCGTCGCGCTGTCTACAAGGTAAAACCGACCGAATTTGCGTGTATCCTGATAACGCAGCTGGCGTTGCCTGCCAAAGGTGAAGGCCACATGGTCATGCCTGCCGAAGGCCGCATCCCGGTCCGCCAGGTAGAAACGGCCGGTCATGCGGAGGTGGGTCAGCATGGTCACTCCCCCTTCCAGGTGCCAGACAATGAACTTGGCCCGCCGGGTGATGTTCTCGATCCGGCGTCCCGTCAGTTTCCTTCGAAAGGCCTTCGGTGCAAGCACGGCGATGCTGCCCGGCCAGCGGACATGGACATCCGTGATGGTTCGGCCTGCCAGGCCGGTGGCCAGCAGGTCGTCGACAACGGTTTGGACTTCGGGGAGTTCGGGCATGTTTTTTTCTTTCAGGATGAGTCTCACGGGCATCATATGCGCAGTCGCATGGTCGGGTTAAGCCGTTCTGTAGCGTCCGGCTGGTACCGAAGATAACCTAAATGCCAGGAGAGTGCAGGTCAAGGGCGGTCGACCGGCTGAGGTGAAAAAGTCCGGTGACCAGGTGACCTGGGGCTGGGGATGTTTTTAGCCTATGGCGACCCGGATGAGGGCGAAGGCCGCAATGAGCAGGCCGATCAGGTCGAAGTTGTCAATGGTGTGGTGCATGGCAAAACCGCTTCCGTTTTGGGGTTGATGGTTTAGAAAACCATCAGCAATTCCTGTGCCGAAATATCATCTTATTTTAACATACCGAAAAAGTTATGAAAGTCAACTCTACACCCATAGCATCCAGACGAATTTGGGCTTATTTTTGGACACAGATAGGAAATGAATTGCCTATCGCGAACGCGTGAAATACTCGGGGGGGCGTCAGGTCGTTCGATGGAGGGGGCCGAACGGCCCCCTAAAGACCAAAAAAACCCCGCCTGTCAAAGCCGGCAGATGACAGGCGGGGCGGAAGAATACGCGGAGAGGTGTTGGGCGTATCCTTCAGGAGGGCGTTTAAGGGACTTTCCCCTTGTATTGTTGGAATGGGTCAACCGGTCCCAGCAACCCTGTGATGGAAGGATTCTGCATAATCGATGCCAGAATTTTTATATTTTTTGTGCCCATCAGATGTTGGTTGGAATTGTAAATTTATAAACAATCCAAATGGATAAATGGAAATCAAGAATGGATGGCATTTTTCGCCGGAGTGATCTTCTGTCAAGGATGTTGATATATTGATAGGGGTGCTGTAAACTTCATATACATCGCTCGGGGCCTATTTATGCCTCAATCGCAGACCCAAACAATAGAGAAATCATATGCCATCCGTCTCGCCAGAGGAATCCTTTTCCGGCCGCGAACTCGAACTCCTCCATGAGGTTTCCGCCTCGATCCAAGCCTTTTCCGATTTGAACGATTTGCTTCGGCATATTATGCGGCAGATCAAAAATGCCTTTGGGATCGAAGGAGCCTCCATTGCCCTGCATGACCCTGAAAAGGAAGAGTTCTACTTTATTCGAACCGTGGAGGAATTGAACGGCCGCGACGCGGCCGATAAGGCCCCCATGCGTTTCCCGGACGACTATGGTGTGGGCGGCTGGGTGTTTCGTGAAAACAGCACGGTCATTATCCCGGATGTGGCCAATGACGAACGCTTTGCCAACACCTTGCATCTTCAGCAGTCTTTTCAGACACGCTCCATGATCTGTATTCCGTTGAATACCAGCAAGGCCCGGATTGGCGTTTTGTATGCCTTGAATAAAAGCGAGGGGACCTTCACGGATCACGAAGCGCGGTTGCTGGAGGTCCTGGCGGGGCCTATTGCGGTCTCCATCGAGAATGCCCGTCTCTACGGTGAGTTGAAGCAACATGCCGATCACTTGGCCTCTGAAAATGTCCGCTTGAAAGCCGAGGTCCAAAACCGGTTCAACCTGCAGGGCGTTATCGGTTCGTGTCCTGCCATGGAAAAGGTCTTCAACCTGGTTGAGAAGGTTATCGACAATACGACATCGGTGCTGATCCAAGGCGAGACGGGTACGGGCAAAGAAATGATTGCCCGTGTCATTCACTACAGTGGTCCGCTGCGGGACAAGCCTTTTGTGGCCGAAAATTGCGGTGCCCTCTCGGAAAATCTTCTGGAAAGCGAATTGTTCGGCCATGTCAAAGGCGCTTTTACCGGCGCGGTGTCCGATAAAAAAGGCCTGTTCGAGATGGCCGATGGCGGGACCGTATTCCTGGATGAAATCGCCGATATGCCGCCGGCCATGCAGATCAAGCTGCTGCGCGTACTGCAGGAAGGCCAAGTGCGGCCTGTCGGAGGGTCCAACATTATCCAGGTCAATTTCCGCCTGATTGCCTCCTCCAACCGCGATCTCTACCAGGAAGTGGCCAAGGGGCGTTTCCGGGACGACTTGTTTTACCGCATCCAGGTCTTTCCCATCATACTGCCGCCCTTGAAAGACCGACGTGAAGATATCCCACTGCTGACCGCGCATTTCCTGGACAAGTGCGCCCGAAAATTCAAGATGCCCGTAGGACGTGTGAAGCCGACCGCCATGGAAATGCTGTCCCGCTTTGATTGGCCGGGAAACATCCGGGAGTTGGAAAACGAAATCGAGCGGGCCGTGTGCCTGGCCGGCCAGGATCAGGAGATCGGCATCGATTGCCTTTCAGAGAAAATTACGGCCATTGCAGCGGACGAGCCGCTGGAAACCCTGAAGGATGCTACCCTGCAGCAGACGGTGGCGCGGCTCGAGAAGAAAATGATCATCGACGCCTTGCGCAAATCGGGCGGCAACCGGTCCCAGGCCGCCCGGACGCTGGGACTGACGCGCCAGGGGTTGCTGAACAAAATTGGGCGCTATGCTATCGACCTGTAGCCGCCGATAGGGAAGAGGAAAACATGGACGATAGGCTGACGGTGGGCAATGTGACCGCCGAACCGGGGACGATCCAATATGGCCGCTGGGAAGCCCTGGCCCACCCCACCGGTCATATGGAGTTTTTTCCCGTCATTCTGGCCCGGGGGGATGCACCGGGGCCCTGCCTTTGGTTGACCGCCGGCATTCACGGGACGGAACAGGCCGGCCCCTTGACCCTCTACCGCCTCATCGGCGAAGACTTGATCCGCAGATTAAAGGGCACCATCGTCGCCATGCCGGCCCTCAACCCTGCCGGGCTTCGCACCATGCAGCGCGATCCCTATCATGCCGATGAGGACCCCAATCGGCTCTGGCCGGAAAAGAAAGGCTTTCCGGCTTCCGACCCGGACCGTCATCCGCCTTCATCCCTGGAGCAGGCCTATCAGCGCCTGTACGATGAAATTGTCGCCTCCGCCGATTACTTCATTGATTTTCACAATGCCTGGATCGGATCCCTCGCCTTTGCCCTGCGGGATCGGATTCTCTATCAGGGTGGGGATGAAGCGGACCAGGAGCGGGCCCGTGATCTGGCCGATCGCCTGGATCAAATGGTCAATGCCTATGGCCATACCGTTGTCAACGAGTACCCCGCTGAAACGTATATCCGTGAAAATCTCCATCGAACGGCATCTGGTTCGGTGCTTCAAAAAAGTCGTATTCCGGCTTTTACCGCCGAACTGGGAACCGGCTTGGTGCCGGACCCGGCCATCATCCAGGCGGCCTGTGCCGGCACCCGCAATGTCATGCGATGGGCCGGCATGCTCGATGACGAACCGGAAGCTATCGAAGACACCCGTGTCATCCGGCCGGGATACCCCGTCCGCCGCATGCGCACACCGCGAGTGCCGGAAGCCTGTATCGTCCACCATCTGGTGGATGCGGGCATGCGGGTCGGCAAGGGGGATGTGGTGGCGGAAATGCGCGATGTCTGGGGGCGGCCGGTGGGCAACGGCGTCATTCGCTCTTCCCATGAAGGGATTGTGCTGGGGCGCACTCACGGCGTCTACTTCTACCCGGGCCAGCCGATCATGACCATGGCGGTGCGGGACGGCGGCACCCTGACAGCACCGTATCCGGATACCTACGGACAACCCTGACAGGGTTGTCGAATGCCGCCTGGCATTGTGGTGCAGGAGTCTCCCCTAGTGCCCATCCATAAAAGGCATCTTTCGGCCCCTGGCGGCGTTCTCGCGCGTTTTCAATCCTCGCAATAGCGGGCTATTCCTCCTGTTGACACCCACCGATCAGTATAGATCAGCTGGGAAGTCCCGCGAAGCGGGAAAACGCGCGCGGGCCTTGCCAGGAACCAAAATCTACTATTTTTGGACGGACACGCTCTAATATCCTGTCGATTTATCCGGATGTAATGCGGGTGCCGGCGCGGCCTTGAACGGCCTTCTCGATGGTATCCAGGGATGTGATCACGGCTTCCTTGCCCCCCTGACCCACAAACTGCAAGGCCGCTTCGACCTTGGGTTGCATCGTGCCGGGGGGGAATTGATTGTTGCGCAGGTGGACGGCCAGTTCATCGGCCGAAACATGTTCCAAAAAGCGCTCCCGGGGGGTGTTGAAGTGGATGGCGGCGCCGGGGACATCGGTGGCCATGATAAAACGGTGAGCGCCGATCTCTTTGGCCAGGGTGGCGCTGACCAGGTCCTTGTCGATGACAGCGTCCACCCCGTGAAAGGAGCGCCCTTCCCGGGTGACGGGAATACCCCCGCCGCCGCAGCAGATCACGATAAATCCCATATCGACCAGTTTGCGGATTTCCCGTTTTTCCACAACCGTAACCGGACGCGGGGAGGCCACCACCCGGCGGTAGCCTTTGGCTGTCAAACGGGTGGGGAAGGGGCTCTCGGCCGCCTGGGATTCAGTCAGGACCGGACCGATGGGTTTGGTCGGTGCGGCAAACGCGGGATCCTTCTCGTTTACGACCACATAGCTAATGACCGTGATAAAGGGTTGATGGAAATGGATGCCGAGCTCCATGAGGGCGGTATCGAGGGTGGACTCGATCATGTACCCGATCTGTCCCTGGGTTTGCGCTACAAGAATCTCCAACGGCAATCGGGGCACCTGGTCGCAGCACTCCTGCTGCAGGAGCAGATTGCCCACCTGGGGCCCGTTGCCGTGGGTGAGGATGATACGGTAATGGCGGGAAAGACGTGCGATTTGGCGGGCAGGACCTTTCAGGTTTTTAAACTGCTCTCCGATCGTGCCGGCCTGGCCCTTGCGGATAAGGGCGTTGCCGCCCAGGGCGATTAAAAGTGTTTCTGATGGTCTGTGTGCGGCCATTAGGTTACAGCCTATATTTCTTGTAGATCATTTCAGTTTGTCTGCTCTCGTGATCAAAAAAAGGCATCTCCGCTGTCGGCTTTGGTGGTGGGGGGCAGATTAGTATTGATCTAATCCCTCCAACGCTGGTGGAGGCACCGGAGAGGTTCGACCGATCCGGGGAGATTTTATGGTGGCGTTCCTTCATTTTCTGTCCCGTGACAGAAAACGAAGCAAAAGAGCACGCCCGTGTCCCGCGGCCCCTACGGGGCTTCCCTGCGCGTCGTCGTGACGGCCGGAGCACGCGGAAACTCGCCCGCCTTCGCATAGGCTGCGGCGGACTCAGACAGTCCGCGCGCTTTAATCCGTCCGCCCCGCCAATGCTCGGCGCGGGACAATGGGAAAACCAAAACCAAGAAATCTAAAACAGTTTTCGAGCTTCTTTTCGAAGGGGCTGTCAAAGGTCTCCAACCTGATATGCTGAGACTCGCTAAAGCGTTTTTGATAAACACACCGCCGGGTAGATAAACTTCACTAAAGGTTCAGCCGCCGCGTGAGAACTTCTTCCAGTTGCGGTCCCTGGGGTACATCCTGGTACTCGTAGCGCACCCTCAGGGTCGGCTTGTCGATTTTCAGCAACCGGGGCAGATCGATGGGGGTGGCACACAGGACCAGATCGCAGTCGGCTCTGCGAATGGTTGCTTCCAGGTCGGCCACCTGCTGCCGGCCGTATCCCATGGCAGGCAGCACCTGGCTGATCTGGGGATAACGGTTATACGTATCCCGAATACTGCCCACGGCAAACGCGGCGGCTTCCACAATCTCGGCTGCTTTGTAGCGGCGGGCCGCAATGGTGCCGGCCCCGAAGGACATTTCACCATGGGTCAGGGTGGGGCCGTCCTCCACCACCAGCACCCGTTTCCCTTCGATTTGCTCCGGAGAGGCCGCCAGAATGGCGGACTCCGCCAGCACGATATCGGCTTCGGGGGCATGGGCGGCGATATTGCTGCGCACCATCTCGATCTGGTCGGCGGCGGCACTGTCGACCTTGTTGATCACGGCGATGTCGGCCATGATCATGTTGGTTTCGCCGGGGTAGTAGCGGCATTCGTGGCCGGCCCGGTGCGGGTCGAAAACGACGATGTGAACGTCGGGGTGATAAAAGGGGGTGTCATTGTTGCCCCCGTCCCAGACGATGATGTCGGCCTCTTTTTCGGCTTCGTCGAGGATCGCCTGGTAGTCGATGCCGGCGTACACCACGATGCCCTGGTCGACAAGGGGCTCGTATTCTTCCCGTTCCTCGATGGTGCATTGATGACGGTCGAAATCCGCGTGGGTCGCGAAGCGCTGCACGACCTGCTGGGTCAGGTCGCCATAGGGCATGGGGTGGCGGACGGCGACAACACGTCGTCCTTTGCTTTTGGCAATGCGGCAGACTTTGCGGGTGGTCTGGGACTTACCGCAGCCGGTCCGTACGGCGCAGACCGCCACAACCGGTTTGCTGGAACGGAGCATGGTATAGGTGGCGCCGATCAAAATGAAATCCGCCCCTTCGGCCATGGCCAGGGAGGCTTTGTGCATCACCTCCGTGTGGGGGACATCGCTGTAGGAGAAGGCTACCAGATCCACTTTGTGTTCCCGGATCAGGGGGCCCAGTTCTTTCTCGTGATAGATGGGAACGCCCTCGGGGTATAGGTCGCCGGCCAGCGCAGGCGGGTAGAGTCGGTCGTCGATATCGGGGATCTGGGTGGCTGTAAACGCCACCACCCGGTAGCGCGGATTGTTCTTGAAGTAGATGTTGAAGTTGTGGAAATCGCGACCGGCGGCCCCCATGATGATGACGTTCTCTACCATACCCAACCCTTTCCTCGAACGGATCTCAAAATATTGAGATGCGTCCGGTTTGCGTGGTTAACATTTTCCGGCCAGGAACAGCATAATGGCGTTCTGGACATGCATCCGGTTTTCCGCCTGGTCGAAGACGATCGAGGCGGGTGATTCCATGACCGCATCCGTTACTTCGATACCCCGCTGGGCCGGCAGGCAGTGCATGAAGACCGCCGACGGGTCGGCGGCGGCCATCAGGGCCTCATTGACCTGGAAACCGGCGAAATGGGGGCGACGTTCTTCCATCTCGTGTTTCTGCCCCATGGAGGCCCATACATCGGTGTACACGACGTCGGCATTCCGGACGGCATGCATCGGGTCGTGGTCGATGGCAATGGTGGAAAGGCCGGCCTCCCGGGCAATGGCGACGGTGGCATCGTCCGGCGTGTAGTGTTCCGGACAGGCGCACACGAAGTGGAAGGGCAGGCGGGCGGCCAGACGCAGCCAGGAGTGCACGATGTTGTTGCCGTCGCCCACGTAGACGATTTTCAGGTCGTCGATATGCCCCCGTTTTTCCTGGATGGTAAATATGTCCGCCATGATCTGACAGGGGTGGTTGTAATCCGTCAGGGCGTTGATCACGGGCACGGATGCGTAGGCGGCCAGTTCCTCGATATGGGCGTGGTCGAACAGGCGTGCCATGATCAGGTCGTTGTAGCGGCTGACCACACGGGCAATGTCTTTGACCGCTTCCCGTTTGCCGATTTCAATGTCCTGGGGCGTGAGATAGATGGCATGGCCGCCCAGGCGATAGAAGCCGGTTTCAAAGGAAACACGGGTCCGGGCCGATGGCTTGTTAAAGATCATGGCCAGGGAGTGGTTCCGGAAGGGTTTGTAGTCTTCCCTGCGTTGGAACCGGGCCTTGACGTCGCGGGCCAGTTCCAGCACCTGCCAGATTTCTTCGGTGGACAGGTCGTCCACATGCAGAAAGTCGCGTTTCACGGTATTGCCTTTCTTGCTGAACGGGTTGTCGAAAGCTGCCGGGCGGTGTCTCCGACGCCATGATGTCCGGTCGCCGGGCAGCAGGGATGTTCCCGTTTCTAATCGGCCCCCAGAACTTTTGCAATCCTTTCCATGGCCCAGTCGATGTCCTCCCGGGTGATCACCAGGGGCGGGGCAATGCGAATGATATGGTCATGGGTTTCCTTGCAGAGCATGCCTTCGGCCATGAGTTTTTCGCAATATTGGCGGGCGCCGCCCACTTCCGGATGGAACTCGATGCCGATCATCAGCCCTTTGCCCCGGATTTCTTTGATCTTGGGGTCACCCAGCGCGTGCAGGGAATCGACAAAATAATCCCCCAGGCGGGCGGCATTTCCGACCATGTCTTCTTCCACCAGGACCCGCAGGGCCGTGCGGGCAATGGCACAGGCCAGGGGGTTGCCGCCGAAGGTGCTGCCATGCTCGCCCGGACGGAGCACGTCCATGACCTCCTTGTTGGAGAGCACGGCGGATATGGGATAGAACCCCCCGGAAAGCGCTTTGCCCACCAGGGTCAGGTCCGCCTCGATGCCTTCGTGCTCTTCAGCCAGAAGCTTGCCCGTGCGGCCCAGCCCGGTTTGAATTTCGTCCAGAATCAGCACCACATTATGGTCTTCACAGATTTTTTTGGCCTGCCGCAGGTAGCCTTCGGGCGGGATGATGACCCCGGCTTCACCCTGGATCGGTTCCACCATAAACCCCACGGTCTGGGGGGTGATGGCTTTTTCGAGCGCTTCGGCATCGCCAAAAGGAATGGTCTTGAAGCCGGGGGTAAACGGCCCGAATCCGTCGCGCGAGCCCGGATCCGAGCTAAAGCCCACGATCGTGATGGTGCGGCCGTGAAAGTTGTTGCGGCAGACGATGATTTCCGCCTGGTCGTCCGAAACGCCCTTGACCTTGTAGCCCCATTTTCTGACCGCCTTGATGACGGTTTCGACCGCCTCCGCCCCGCTGTTCATGGGCAGCATCTTATGGGAGCGGGTCAATTCGCACACTTCCTTGTAGAAAAGACCCAGTTGGTCGTTGCGAAAGGCCCGCGACGTCAGGGTCAGTTGATGGGCCTGGTCCACCATGGCCTGCATGATGGCCGGATGACAGTGCCCCTGGTTTACGGCGGAATAGGCCGACAGACAGTCCATGTAGCGGTTGCCGTCCACATCCCATACCCAGATGCCTTCACCGCGCTTCAGGACGACATCCAGCGGCTTGTAGTTGTGCGCACCGTAGCGGTTTTCCAGATCGATATAGTCCTGCGGTTTCATGATGCTTTCCCCCTCTTCTTGGATGCCGGTGTGTGAGGCTCGTTTTTCATATGCTGCTTGAAACGCCGTACGTGGTCCAGGGCCAGGTCCCGCGCTTTTCCGGCCTGGCCCGCTTTTACGGCGGCCACGATGGATTGGAGATCCCGATAGTTTTCTTTCAGAACGGCCTGCCGGCGAAACGTGAAACGGTCGCACAATCCGAGAATGGTTTCGTGCACCATTCGGGTTACCGCCATAAAAACCGGATTGCCCGCGATTTCGGCCAATGCGATGTGCAGGCGGATGTCCATGCGGATGAAATCATAGGGTGTGCGATCCGATTCGCCGAGAATAGCCTCGGCCCGGGCAAGGAGGTCCTCCAGGTGTTCGATATCGGTGCTGTTGGCCCGGAGACTTGCCAGGGCAGCCACATCCCCCTCGATGCTTTCCCGGAATTCGGTCAGATGATCCAGGGATACCTGCTGCTGCTGGAGCAGCAGCAGCAGCCCGTCGGTAAGAGGTTCGGTGCCCGCGGTTTTGATGATGGCCCCGCCGCTGACCCCCAGCTTGACTTCGATAAGCCCTTTATGCTCCAGCACCCGCAGGGCCTCACGGATGGAGGCCCGGCTGGTCTGGAACATGTCCACCAGTTCTCTCTGGGAGGGTAGTTTGTCACCGGGTTTGAGGCGGCCTGCGACAATGGCACCCTGAATCTGATCGACAAGATCCTGGAAGACGCGGTTGTGTTGGGTTTTACGGAACATGATATGGGTTGGGGATCGATTTGGATCGAATCCGGTCGGTTCTCTTTCGTGTCGGTGATGGTTTGCAGCCAGTAGACACAATTGTCTTAATGGGTGACCCATTTGTAAATTGAACGCCTTCCATTGTCAACCCCCAAGGTCAAGACCAGTGATCCAAAGATATTTCACAGGTGCACTTGCATGCCTTTTGATTCGTGACCATTAAATGGCCTGTTTTGCAAAATGGGGCGTTAAAGGAGGGTACGATGGGGAGAAAGGCCTTCTATCCGTCGTTTTGAGAATAAAAACATAATAGGCTGTCTGTTGCAAAATCGTCAAAATCATGACGGAGAAATTACAAAAATGTGATAAATTCCGGTCTGGCCCGGCAGATGCGATTTGGTCGAAAAGCCGGACTGATTCAAAACTTTTTGTAAATATTTACAATAAATCTGCTTCTCGGAGAATTCGGGGTTTGTGGCACAGGAATTGTAAAGAAACTGCGAAAGATACCGATAACCCTGTTTAGCAGCTAATCGTAAAGAAAGTTCAGAATATCATGATGTATGAAAAGCCCAATTTACCCAGTTTGCCTCGAACAGTCGATGAAGTGGCCGATTTGTTGATTTCCGATTTGCCCCCCAAAGAGATGGTGACACTATCCAGCATGGACGAAAACGAATTCCTGCGGTTATACAATACCGTGGCCCAATACGTCTTGGATGAGTTCAAAATTTGGACCGGCAATGACGATTTGCTGCAGTCCTGCCTGTCCAGGGTCTCAGACAGCGATGACGATACGGATCCGGCCATGATCATTCTCCGGTGTGTCTGGCAGAAACTGAATGATTTTCCGGAGATCCTCATTGTCACCTGAACTCACTGTCCCGAAAACGCGTGGATTTTTCGGGACAGCGGTTTGCATGCAGGGGGGATACGTGGCCGTGGCCCAAGTTCCGGTTCGCTGTATGCCCCTTTATCATTTATCTGATCCATTCATTTAAGGTTTTCCTGTCCCCTGATGCCGTTGTGCCATTAGCAGCGACGGCATCGGCGTGTCGCCCTGCCGGGTGCGATGGCGGCTCGAACCGTTCCTCGCTTCCGGCCAAGAATATCCATCCGTGCCTTGACGGCAGGCCTTCAAATGTCCGATAAAAACCTGTTACGCTTGCTGCCACCAGGTGGGCATTGCCTGCAGCGATGCAGGCAGGCCTTTTCCCATGAAAGGATGATACGATGACGGAACTCCAGAAGACCGTATTGCATGATGTTCATCAAGAACTCGGCGCAACCATGGTGGATTTCGGGGGCTGGCACATGCCGGTCCAGTATCCCGACGGCATCCTGCAAGAGCATCTCATGACCCGATGCGGGGCAGGGATCTTCGACGTGTCGCACATGGGGCGATTTGTTTTCAGCGGAACCGGGGCGCTGGCTTTTTTGCAGCGCGTGCTGACCAACAACGCGGCCGCCCTCGATGTGGGGCAAAGCCAGTACACCATGATCCCCGATGCCGATGGGGGCGCCATCGACGATGCCTATCTCTATCGGTTTCATGAAGAGGACTTCCTCCTGGTGGTCAATGCCGCCAATCGTGAAAAGGACTGGGGCCATCTGCAGGAAAACATGTCGGGATTCAGTGATCTGCAGATGGTGGATCGATCGGCGGATCTGGCCATGATCAGCCTTCAGGGGCCCCAGGCCAAGGTGTTGCTGCAGGCGCTTTTGACCGGAGGGGCTTTGCCGGAACCGGAGAAGAATGCCCTCAGCCTGGGCTTGATCGGCCAGACCGAGGTATGGCTGGCCCGAACGGGGTATACCGGCGAACCGCTGGGATTCGAACTGTTTGTGCCTTCGGCCCAGGCCGTTTCCGTCTGGCAGGCCCTGGTGGACAAAGGGGCCACGCCGGTGGGCCTGGGCGCCCGGGATACCCTCAGGTTAGAGGCCGGACTGCCCCTTTATGGCCATGAACTCGGCCAGGATATCGATGAGCGGACGATTCCGATTTATGCGTGCGGTTTGGCCCGGTTTGCGGTCAGCTTTTCAAAGGTGAAGGGCGATTTCATCGGGCGGGCGGCCCTGGCCAAACATTTTAAGGCCTGGGAGGGCATCCGGAAACAGGATTATACACGCATGGCCGACCTGCCGCGGATGGTGATGCCCATCGCCATGACAGGGAAGGGCATCGCCCGGGCCGGTAACCTGGTCTACCGCGGCGACAAACCGGTGGGCTATGTCACCAGCGGAACCATGGTGCCCTACTGGCATTTCGAGGGACAGGGCATCGCCTCCCGCATGACCGATCAAAAGGGGCGGCGGGCCATCGGGTTGGCGCTGATCGACAGTGAATTGCAGGAAGGGGATGAACTGACCGTGGATGTTCGCGGCAAACGCCATCCGGCCCTGGTGGTGCCTTATCACCTGCGGGCCGAAGCCCCCCCCCTGGCGCGGCCGATTCTTTACGACCACCTGCACCCGGAATACAAAAAACCCTATGACATTTCCGAGGGCCAGCGCAAAGCCCGCCTGTTGCTGGAGAAAGCTCTGGCCAACGATGCCTGGCGGCAGCGGGAATGCATCAACCTGATTCCCTCCGAACAAACGGCGTCGCGGTTGGCACGGCTGGTTTCCATTCTGGATCCGGTCGGCCGGTATGCTGAGCACAAGTCCGTGGCCGCCCTTGCGGAGGCGGATGTTTTCTATTACCAGGGTACGGAATTCATCGCGGAAACGGAAGCCTTGCTGGCCAGTGAAATGCAGCGGTTTCTGGGCTGCAGCGAAGTCGAAACCCGTCTGATTTCAGGACAGATGGCCAACACCGCCGTTTTCAGCGCCATGGTCGATTACGTCAACCGGACGGATCGACGACGCGAGCCTCGCCGCCTGCGCCGGGTGATGAACCATCACATTATCAAGGGGGGACATCTCAGTGCCCAACCCATGGGCGCCCTGCGGGATTTTGTGGCCCGCGATCCGCGTACCGAGAAACCGGCCGTCATCAATTTTCCGGTTTTGGCGGACAACCCCTATCAGGTGGATGTCGAAGCATGTCGGGAGATTCTGGAAATTCATCGTCCGGAACTGGTGATTTTTGGCCGGAGCATGACCCTTTGTCGGGAGCCGGTGCGTGCCATCCGCGCGATGGTGGACGCAATGGGGCTGGACACCGTTTTGATGTACGACATGGCCCATGTCCTGGGATTGGCGGGGCCCCATTTCCAGGAGCCTTTCCAGGAAGGGGCGGATCTGGTGACCGGCTCGACCCACAAAACGTTTTTCGGTACCCAACGGGGCATCGTGGCGGCCAATGTGACCCGGCAGGACATCACTTGGCCGCTGTGGGAAGCCATCGAGCGGCGGGCCTTCCCCGGAAGCGTGAGCAACCATCACCTGGGAACGCTCGTGGGGCTGCTGATGGCCGCCTATGAAATAAATGCTTTCAAAGACGACTACCAGCGCCAGGTCCTGGCCAATGCCAAGGCGCTGGCCCGGGCCTTGAAAGATGTGGGGCTTGACATTGCCGGGGATGCGGCCTCGGGGTTTACGGAAACCCACCAGGTCATCATCCAGGTGGGATATGCCCGGGGGCCTGAAATCGCCCAGCGTCTGGAAGAGAACAATATTATCGTCAACTATCAGGCCGGCCCCACCGAAGAGGGGTTTACGGCCTCCGGCGCCCTGCGTCTGGGCGTGGCGGAAATGACCCGTTTCGGCATGCAAGAGGCGGATATGGCCCAACTGGCCCAATTTTTCCAGGACGTGATCGTGGGACAACGTCGGGTCAAAGACGAGGTGACCGCCTTCCGAAAGCAGTTTCAGGAACTGCAGTTCTGTTTTTCGGACGACGCCATCGATGGTCTCATGGAGGGGCTGATTCAGCAGGTTTGAATCACCGCCTTATTCCCGGGTATCGGAATCGGTCTTTTTACCGGGGGGTACGAGACTGGCCTTGCCGATAAAGCCGCGCCCGAATTTTTCGTTGATGGCATCCACGGTGTGGTCGACCTTCTCCCAGTTTTTGGATCCTTCGACCGTATTTCCGAACAAATCCATCTGGATCGGTGCGTCCGCAGATATGAAATGGGATGCCCCGACGCCGATCAGGCGCACTTTGCGGTTCAGGGGATATTGATTCAGCAAGTCTTCCGCGATTTTGAAGATCGCTTCGGCACTCTGGACGGGGCGCGTGACGGTTTTGCTCCGTGTCGCCTGCTGAAAATCCGCGTGTTTGATTTTCAGGGTAACGGTGCGCGCCTTGAGCCGGTGCCGCCGCAGTTGGCGGCCCACGTCTTCGGCATGATGCCGCAAGATGGTATGCAACAGGGCCGTGTCGCGGGTGTCCCGGGCCAGGGTATTTTCGGAACTAACGGACTTTACATCGGAACAGGGGGTAACCGGTGTGGGGTCTTCACCCCGGGCGAGCGCTGCCAGGCGGTGGCCGAATTTCCCCAACCGGTTGATGAGCAAATCGGGTGGATATTGCCGGACATCGCCTAGAGTGGTCAGATTCATCCGTGCCAGTTTTTCGTGGGTGACTTTGCCGACACCCGGTATTTTATCTAACAGCAGCCGGTCGATGAAAGCACTTACCTCTGACGGCGGTATAATGGTCAATCCATTGGGTTTGTCCATATCAGAGGCAATTTTAGCCAGAAATCGCAAAGGAGCGATTCCGATGGAGCAGGTCAATCCGGTGGCTTGCATGATGCAATGTTTTATGTCGCGGGCGACTTGTTCCGGAGAACCGAATAGGCGTTTACCGCCGCTGATATCCAGGTAGGCCTCATCGATGGACACCGGCTCTACCAAGGGTGTGAAGGTCCGTAACAGATCCATGATCTGACGTGAAATGGCCTTGTAGCGATGCATGCGCCCCGGCACGATAATGGCGTGCGGGCAGCGGCGGCGGGCTTCGAACATGGGCATGGCCGAGCGGACGCCATAGCGGCGGGCTTCATAACTGGCGGTGGTCACCACGCCTCGCTCAGAGCGCCCCCCCACGACAACGCATTTCCCCCTCAACTCCGGACGATCCCGTTGTTCCACCGAAGCGAAAAAGGCATCCATGTCAATGTGGAGTATCATTCCCCGTCCGATTTTCAGTCGTTCGTACTGTTTGGATATTTCACGCGTCGCGATGTTCATTGGACGCCATCAGGGGCACCGCTGTAGGCCTGTTACCGAAAGCCTCTGATAACGCAGCCAATAGACATCTCGGGTGCGCCCGTAGGGTGAAATTTTTCTGCGTTTTTGGCAAGCGGCGCAGGTTCCAAACGGTCACCGAAAAATTAGACCCAGAATAGCGCTTATGTCATCGCGATATTGACCTAAAATATATGGCTCAAAAAAATATGAAACATGAGGGAGAGGGGCTTTCATCCCTGATAGCATGTGAGGCTTACCGGTATTGGAAATTACCACCATGCCGCCGTATGTCTTTGCCTGGGGACCGGTTTTAATCGATTCGGACCGTAGGGGCAATGATCCTTTTTGCCTGGATTAATGATTGGGCCGCTAACGTCAAAAAGGTTGCCATGCGGCCCGTCGTGATTATCACTACAAGAATCTGCATGAAATTGATGGCCTGAATGGCCAATGCGGAATTTGGAGGCTTTTAATGGATTTGAAATTACCGCTTGGCAGATTAAAAGGCTGCCTGGCAAGGGTTGTGTTCTTTGGCGTTGCCCCGCTATTGTTCTTGCCGGGCAGCACCAATGCCTTTCCCGTTTTTTGCATGGATATCATCAAAGCCCCGGATCGGGTCATTACCGGTTGTCGAACAGAAACCGATGATTCGTCTGCGAGGGGGGAAGCCCCCGGTCCCGTGCTGAGAGAAGCGAATGAGGATCCCAGCCCTGTGGATGAGATTTTAACGCCAAAATCCGTCAACAAATACCTGTTCCACATCGGTCGTCATGGGCTTGCCAAAGACGACCAAAGCCAAGGCGATCAAGCAACGCCAGACGGTCGCGGTGCCAAATCGGATCGGTTATCCATCGACGGCAAGGCCACGGACGCCGGTAAACTGATGGACACCGTGACGTACGATGATCGCTGGTATTACATGGCACTCGACAAGGACGGCACCTACCTGTTTGTCGGTGATGTGTTTGATGCGGAGGACCCGATCACAGGCACGGGTGGTGATGATTATCTGCCGGATGGGGTCGGCATCGGCAAGAAATGGTCGTTCTGAAATACATTGGTCTTCATCCGGCGAGTTTGGGCTTCTTGGATTTCGAAGGGGTCCGTTGTGCCAGGTGCTGACCGGTGCATGGCAAAGCTTTTCCGGCTAACTTTTCAAGACGGGTTTCGATGCTCCGATAGTTACGATCCAGGTCATGATGCCGTCTGATGTGGTGTTGGGCCGCAATGCCCATGCGCTGGCGTAACGCATCGTTCATCAACAGGTCTCGGATGTGCCGTTCAAACGCCTTCCAATCCCCCGGGGGGCTTAGCAGTCCGGTTACATCGTGGCGTACGACCTCGGAGGCCCCCCACCCGTGGCAGGCGACAACCGGCAATCCCGCTGCCTGGGCCTCCAAGTATACCATTCCCAATCCCTCCTGAATGCCGGGGAAAACAAACATGTCGGCATTGCAGTAGCAATTGGGCATTTGGTCTCGCGGGACCCGCCCGGTAAATAAAACACGCTCTCCCAGACATTTTTGGGCGAGTTGTTGCAAGTCCTCGCGTTTTTCCCCGTCGCCGCAGATGACCAGGCGGAAGCGATATCCCTTTTCAGATAAACGACCACAGGCACGGATAACCCGGGCAACACCATCGGCTTTGACGCCGGGTCGAAACATGGCCACGGTCAGAATCACGGGGTGGTGATCGGAACCCCATTCCTGCCGTAACGGCCTTAAGGGTGGTCGGTCCTTGTCGAAGTGATCCACGTGAATCCCCGGAGCGATATAGTGCAGGCGTTGGTCCGGCACCAGGCGCCGCAGATTGATTTGGTCACGATGTTTGTTGGTGAATACGGCGTCGGCCTGTTTTAGGGAGAAGCGGTTCAGATAAAACCCCGGTTTGGTTTTCCAATGCCGGCGGTACTTGGTGGCGTACACCCCCTGGAAGATCGCATAGGGGATTCCGGCCGCCGGGGCGCATGTGGCGCCCAGCACATCCGGCGCTTTGTAATAGGCGTGGTAGGTCAGCCAGACATGCGGCCGGAACTGCTGGAGCTTGCGCCGGGTCCGTGCTATCTCCAAGAAGAGGTGTGCCCACACCCAGGGCTTCCAATAGATCCAGCGTGCCCGGAGACGGCTGACGAGGCGTATGTCATGACCCCGGCCGCGCAGGAACCGGTGCAACTCGGTGCCAATGACCAAATCCCCGGAAGGGTGCGGGTGATCCAGCGGTTTGAACGGCATGTAGAAGGCAATACGCACCGGCAAGTCCTGTCGCCCAAGATAAATACGATTGATATTTAGGGTATTCCCCATTAAAAGTAAACCGCTATGAAACGACTGGATCTTCTGATTTATGCGCACGACGGCCGCGGCTTGGGGCATGCCAGCCGTAGTGTTGCCATTGGCCTCGCCGTCAGGCGGTTGTTTCCTGAGTTGCGCGTCTTGTTTGTTTCCGGCCTGAAACAAAGCGCCAGCCTTATCGGCGACGGCCGGTTGGACTGGTTAAAGCTTCCAGCCTACGCGACACGGGTTGTGAATGGTGTTTCCAGGGGGTGGGACGGCAACAGTAATTTCAGCGACCGGGAACTCGGTGCCCTTCGTTCCGGATTGATAAAGGACATCGTTGTCCGGTTGAAGCCCCGCTGCGTCCTGAGTGACCATATGCCCCAGGGAAAGCATCGCGAATTGCTGCCGGCTCTGGACGCTGCCGGTTCAGAAGACAATACCTATTGGATTTTGGGGATGCGAGGGGTCATTGGCGATGTGGCCGGGATATGGTCGGATGCTGCGGTTTCGATTTTTAATCGGTTCTACAACGATATCCTCTGGTATGGGGATCAAAATGTGCTGGGTGCTGAAAGTCCCGATCAAATTGCCCGTCACTTCGGCACAAGACCCTTTGCAACCGGATACGTTTCCCGTCTGATGGAATGGCAGCATATGTCGCCATCCAACCGTACGCCCCAGCCATCACTGGCCGCTTCGGTCTCGATCCCCTGGGCCGGGGAGCACACCCTGCCTCTTATCGATGCCCTGGCCGGTGTCGTGGAACACATCGGATCGGATGCCGGTGAATGGCACATTTACCTTGATTCCCAGGCACTCGGAGACAATGTCCCCGGGGTGGTTGACCGACTGCGAAGGTTACCCCACTGCCGATTGCTCAAACCGGGGGAGGGGTATTTCAGTTCGTTGATGCGGTCCCGCATGGCCATCATCTATGGCGGCTACAACAGCCTGACCGACCTCCTCTGCGCCGGTGTCCCCGGTCTTGTCATCCTGCGTGATATGGCCGATCAGGAACAGCAGAAACACTTGAACTGCCTGCAATACAGGTTTCCAAGCCATTTGCTTTCAATGCATGAAACGCAATGTTCACAGGACAATCTGGCGAAAAATGTGAGCCGACTGATGACGGCGTCTGTTGGGAAACCTGCCGATGTCCGCTTGGATGGGGCGGAGACTGCAGCACAACGCCTTAATCAGTTCATTGTCGACCACCGAAACTGCTTTTCATGATGCCACGTGTAATTGGCTTCATGGTGGCCAGGAAGTGCCCGCTGGTTAAAAGCGCGTTTTGTAGGAAAGGTGGGAGTAAAAAAGGAGCTTAATCCTGGGAACGATGCGTCGATAGCGTTCGACGACCGTAGGCGCCCAGCGCAACCATAACAGCACCCAGTCCGATCAAAGCGGCATGTTCGGGAAAAACAGGAGTGGTTGTCATCGTATTCGTAAACCAGTCGGCATAGGCTGTGCCAATCAGGATCAGCATAAACAACAGCATACTCATGACGATAAAGATTTTCCTCATGGTAATAACTCCGTAGCGGTGCGAATAGCTATAATGGTTTTATTCAGGAGTTCGTTCGAATCGGAATTTTTCATTGCTATCAGTGACATGCAGCAAACAGTGTGCCATGCTGTGTTAAAATATTATTAATACAAAAAAAATCAGTTGGTTATATGTTTTTTGGAGAATAGTCTTTGGTCGTGTTGTCCATTTGCTTTCGGATTGTTGTGAAAAATAGTTCCTATGTGGTAAAATTTTTCTGTTTAAACCGTTTCGACTTTTCTACCCTTGGATCGGGTATGGGAAGACCTGAAAAGGAAGGACCGTATGGCAATCAAGACGATTCTGCTGATGGCGCAAACGCTGGACGGAAAAATCGCCAAACACCCCGATCATTTTCCGGATTGGACCGGTAAAGCCGACAAACAGCTTTTTGTACGCCTGACGCGTCGTGCCGGGGCGATCATCATGGGATCCAAAACCTATGACACCATCGGTAAACCCTTGCCTGGGCGCAGAAATATCGTCATGACGCGCAATCCCGACCGGGTTTCCCAATGGGAGAATCTCATTTATACCAGCCAGTCACCCCAGGCTATTTTGGCGGGATTAGAGAAAGAGGGGTTCCATGAAGTAGTTTTGGCGGGCGGGGCGCGCATCAATACGCTTTTTGCCGAAACCGGGCTCATTGATGAGGTGATGGTGACCATTACCCCCATGATTTTTGGTTCCGGGATCGCGATGTTTGAAAAAGGTGTGGGGGGGCAACTCTCTCTCCTGCGGGTTATTCCAATCGACCCTGAACGCGTTTGCCTGCACTATCGGTTTTTAGACACCACCCAGGAAACCGGTTGATTCTTCCCTGTTTGCGGCGGCGCAGTTCCTGGATCGGGAGCGTTTTGCCCTCCAATTGATTTTTTACGAGACCATCTTGGATAGACCCGGGATTTTATTAACCCCACAGCCCGACCCCAACCCTTGATAGCTCGCATACGCTTTAGGCGCCTGCTTTGCGGAAGGCCAAATAGACATTTGCCGCAAAAATGAGCAGAGCGCCCGTCCACCCCCGGACCGTCAACGCCGGATCCATTGCGATGAGGGGACCGGCGAAGGCGGCGATCAGAATACGCGTGGAGGAAAGGATGCTGCCCTCCACTGCGGTGACATACCGGAACCCAAGCGTTATAAAGTACTGCCCGGCAATACCGAACCCGCCGCAAAGGGCAAGATAGAGGATATCAGCGCCCTTCCTGATGACCATGCGATCATGGAAACCGGTGAAGATCAAAAGACTGCCAAGGCCGAACATATAGAACAGGATGGTCTCGGAATCGTGAGTCCGTCGGCTGAGGTTCAAGTAGATAATGGCCAGGGCGGCGCTGATGCCCGAGGCCAGTCCCCAGAAATGCTGGATGTCGATGGCCATATGACCCGGGTGGAGGATGAGGACAATGCCTGCAAAAGCGGTCATCAGGGCCAGCAACGTTCGCCATTCCCGCTGGTCGGGGAGGAAAGCCCATGTCAGCAACGCCACGAAAAGCGGATACGTCATGTTGAGGATGTTGGCATGGGCCACCGAAGTGGTTTGGACGGCTTTGTAGAAGCAATAAACCGCAATACAGTTGGCAACCGTTCGTCCGACCAATAGATGGTAGCTGATGGGACGTGGCGGTCGCTTCTGGTGTATCAGGATGCCGGCGATGACCAGAAAGCCGAGCAAGAAACGCACCAACACGTAGAAGGCGGGGTCAGGGGTGATGCCCTGCAGTTGCGCCCATCGGATTGTGGCGGTGGACAAATAGAAACAGAGAGCTGAGGCCAGGACGGCAACGTTGCCGGCCATCGCTTGGATGCGTTCTTTGGATCCGGTCACCATCCTGAATTTCATCGCCCCACTTTTCCTGGCGCAGGGCCCCAAGGCTACGCAACGGGCGCATCCGGCCCGCGGGTCAACGAACCGTTGCGAGGGAGGCCATTGTCGCTATTTGGCGGAGAATCGGTCAGTCACTGATGGTTTTACCCAGGTTGGGCAGTGTCTCCGGTTTATCCCGAACGACATAGCGGCTGTCGCCATCCCGGGCCGTTACATTTTCATACACCCCATCATCCCGTTTGACCAGTTTGGTGAATCCCAGGTCTTTCAGCTCGGCGTTGGAGCGCGTCGTGCTGATATTGGTGTGTGAAATCAGTTTTTTGATCGATTGCCCGCATTCGGGGCAACAGGTGAGGGGCGCGTCATGAATGGACTGACGGACTTCAAAGGTTGCTCCCAGAGAGCATGCTTGTCCCGTGTGCTCATATTCGTAAATCGGCATAGCGTTATGCTTTCCTTCCTTCAGAATCGCCCACCGTTGGGGATGGTGCAAGAGGCATTCGAGGCTGTCCGTTCAAATTTAGCAATTCAGAACCGGGTTATTCAACCTTTTTCCCTTCGGGTTTCCAAGCTGCTGGCAGGTATAGTCGATCTTATAAAATCAACTTTGATGTTCAGCAGATCGGCAAGGCCAGATACAATGCCGCTTCTGTTGCCGTTGCCAAGGCATTCAACCGGCTGGAGGAGCGGGGATTGGCGCACAGGGTTCACAATCACGGCATTTTTCTGACTGATGCCGGTATGGATATGGCTGAATCGATTCTAAATGGAGGCTGAAATGTCCGAGGAACGTATAGCGGCGCTTGAGCAGGATATTCGGAATTACGGCGGGGCGGTTAGAATCCTAAGGGATGTTTATCTGGAATCCCTCGGTAAGGATGATCCATAACCGAGTCTTAAGCAGTTGGTTGATACCGGCGTGCATTTGCGGAGTCGGATTTTTGCAATGGAATCTGAGCTTGAGATATTGAAAAAATTTGAAGCCAGTCCCGAATAGTCCAACGCGGGTCGTTCTTTGATAATTTAGGTTTTCCCCCGTATTCCAATTTTATTGTGATGCGGAGATAAAGGGAGGTGGGATTCAATTATAGCGTGCTTTGGAATATCGAATTAGTGTGTCAAGATGCCCCTTTCTTGTGCATTTTTCAGTTCGTGACACCTAATACAAGCTGCCCTTCTACCGCACCCATTTTGACCGGATGCTGCTCTTGGTCCGTTGCTTTCGGAACAGCTTCGGATACGTAGCGGTAGGCTTCATCCACCGTTATAAGTCCGTCGCCGTCTGAATCCCCCTTTCCCTCAAGAGCTTCGATCAAGTAGTAGGTAAACACACCGTGTTTCAACTTGTCGTCCTCTGCGCTAACTTCATTAGGGCCGCTTGCCGTAATGATCACTCGCCCCTTTCCGCGCGAAATTCGCCCTAAGAAACCGCCCGATATATTTGATCGAAATCCCTCAATACTAACTGTTCGTCCTCCGCTAGCGCCGCTGTAACAAGCATCGGCAATAAACACTAACCGTTCTGATTGTATCCTGTTTAGAATGTGGGATATTTCTCGCATAGGCAGTGCTGAAGCATAGAGATCTTTTGGAACCGCGTCATATGGCAAAATATATTTCTCAAGCCCATCGCCGTCTGGGCTTGTAACATCCCGCTCAGTTGCCCCATGTCCTGCGAAATAAATGATTACCATGTCATCTTTACTAGCGCTTTGCTTTAATTTGGTTCCGAGATAGCTTCTGAGGTTCGTAAGAGTTGCCTGCTCATTAAGTAACAAGGTGACGTTTTCAGGCGGTATTTGATTTACAGATGTCAATAACTGATAAATAGCTTGAGCGTCCTTAACTGCATATTTCAACTTAGGGATACTTTGATAATGATCTATGCCAACAATTACCGCCCAGATATTTCGATCTCGATCTTTTCTATGGATCACGAAGTTTTTTTCCGTAACCATATCGTTAATATCGACAGCCCGCACCAAAATGATGTTTTCACCCTTAATGATGGAAATTTTTCCCTTAAATTCGCGGCGTTTTGAGGTTTCTGTTTTCGATATACGAATCCCTCTGACTAGGTCTTCAGAAATCATCTTGCCATTGATATAGATTTCAAGACTCTTAAGACCCTGGTTGTCCTCTGCGACTCCAGATATATTAATGGCTGGTGCGGACGTAATCATGCCATTTGCAGGCGAGGCTAAAAGCAGAAATGGAGGGAAAGGATCTGCTGAATGGCTTTGTTCAATAGCAGCTTTTGTTTCCAACTCTTGCGCAAGCTTGGCTGATTTTTCTTTCTCAGCTTCCAACTGTCTCTTGATATCATCCAATTGAGCAAGAGTTTCCTGAAGTTTGGCGAGCTTTGCTTCGAGTTGTTCAATTTGTGCGTCTTTACCTTCATTTTTTTTGACAGCTGCCAGCGCTGCTGATCCCATCTTATTGGTTATATTCTTGTCTACATCTTGTACTTCCAAAGGTTCCGAATCTTTAAGAGCACCGAGTTCAGACTTGGTTTTCTCCAATTCTTGTTCGGCTTCCATTCTAGCCAGATAATAATCCTTAAAGCGCTGCGTCTGTTCGTAGGTCTCTTTCAGTAGTTCGTTCCCAGTATTAATCCCTTTTAAATTAGCAAAAGTGTCTATTATTTTATCCCAATTATTTGTTCTCCAGATTATTATGGTAAGCTCAAATTTCCCTTTATTATCTTTAAACCATTCTGGTTTTTCTGCCTTTCCAGTTAAGGTGTTGAAATGACCATCATTTATATAAAATTTAATTTCACCCCTATACTTGGATTCTCGAGTCCCATTCACAGGGACATAACCATAATAATTACTGTCAATCATCATATGCAGACGGCTTGCAGGGCCAAGCCATCTATTTGGATACTTTCTAGGATTAGTATTTATCTTGCCTGAAATAATGATTGAAAATAGGTCCCCTTTGTCCAAAAATATTCCAGTTTTCTTAAAGTGAGGCCATGAAGCATATACATTTAATTGCTTATATGACCGTATCGAATCAATTTCTAAATCGGGCAATTTGATGTTACCCTCGGTCGCACAACCCGAAAGCAGGAGTAGGAAAAGACCTGCAGCAATATAGAAAATCCTATGAATGTTTAACAATTTCATGACCTTGCCACCTTATGCTAAAGGCATGATAAAGTTGCTCTAATGTGTTTAGAGACCCACCAATTCAATCTCCCATTTCAATCAAAACGTGATTATCTGCAGATGGTCATTCGATGACCGTTATGATGGATTCAATGGCATATAAGGATGCTACGTTTCTATTGTACCATTTTCATGAATTCGCGAATGAATCAGTGAGAATTAGATCAAAAAGAGAGTCCACCTCTCCTACTTGGAAAGATTATTTTTCATTATATTACTTTTTATTGGCGTTTTTTAAAGCTTCTATCATCAGCCTTCGCATTGCCTCTGATCTTGTTGGAATCCGGTTTTCATAACGATAATCCTCAATCCGTTCCAACAATTCATCATCCAGCGTCAATAATATCTGTGGTTTCTTTGTGGCCATAGGTTTCCCATAGCGAACTCATTAATAAAAAACAAGAATGTATATTGACAAAATATAATGTATAACAGTATTAAGTTATATAACCAATACTAAATATATCCCAGTCCGCAGTTACAACCTAACAAAACTTAACTTTTTAGCGCTTGAAGGCACTTATAGACGTGAGGCTATGGGCAGTCTCTGCGGACTGGGGAAATCCTTCAGGCGCTTCTTTTACAACTGGGGGGGCTCAATGGCTTGTGTAACCAAAAAACGAGAGAACTGGGCGGTTGATTTTTACGACCATCACGGCAAAGGCGGTTGAAGGTATTGCCCAAGGGATCGACCAAGGCACAGGCGCGTAAGTTGCTGCGTGAAATCGAAAAGCAGGTGGAGCGGCGCACGTTCATTCCAAATGCCAAGGTGCCCCTGTTTTCCAAGGTTGCAAAGCAGTGGCTTAAATACAAAAAGCCGAACCTGCGCGCCTCAACATGGTCGGTCTATGAAGGGCATACAAGAAACCATTTCGGGGATCTGGACGATTTAAAGGTCAACCTGATCAACACGGCCAGAGTCGAAAAGTTCATAACGGACCGGCAACTTGAGGGAATGAATATCCTAACCCTGCGTAAGATTCTTGTGACATTCAACCAGATTATGGCTTATGCGGTGCGGCATGGCTATATCGATTACAATCCGTTGCGCGATGCCGAAAGACCGAGAGGGCAGGGGGAAATTGAGGAAAAGCCCATCAGGATTCTGAACCCTGATGAAATAAACGTATTTCTGAGCGTTGTTGATGATTCGAAATACAACATGCTATTTCGGCTTGCCATCATGAGCGGTGCGCGGCAGGGGGAGTTGTTGGGGCTGAAATGGTCGGATATCGATTGGAACAATAGCCAGATTCACATTAAACGGACTTACAACAATCAGGCATGGTATGCCCCCAAGTCAAAAACATCCATCAGAAAAATCGATATAGGTCCTTCCACGATGACGGCCCTCAAGCGCTGGCGGCTTCAATGTCCAATCACCGATTTGGATCTTATTTTTCCAAACGGGGCAGGGCAACCGATTAACCACAACAACATGATCAACAGATTTTTTAATAAGGGTCTGAAGGATGCCGAGTTGGAAACCATTCGGTTCCACGATTTGCGGCACACCTATGCCAGTTTACTGATCGAGCAGGGCGAAAACATTAAATACATCCAGACGCAGCTTGGGCACTCAAGCCCAACCGTCACGTTGAACGTTTATGCCCACCTCATGAAAAGCACCAACCAGGGTGCTGCAAAGGGTCTCGAAAAAGCGGTTTTTGGGGTAAATGGAGACCAAAACGCAACAAGGGGCTACGGTATGAACCGTAACCCCTTGATATTATTGGTGGGCGGTACTGGGATTGAACCAGTGACTTCTACCGTGTGAAGGTAGCACTCTCCCGCTGAGTTAACCGCCCGTTATATCGATATATCCACCATTTCTTTGAGCTCTTTGCCAACCTTGAAAAAAGGCAACTTTTTAGATGGGACACGGATTTTTTCACCGGTTTTTGGATTCCGGCCTGTGTAGGACTTGTACCCATTGACCGTAAAGCTCCCAAAACCCCTGATTTCGACCCGCCCGCCCTGGCCGAGCGCATCTTCAATGGATTGGAAGAACACATTCACAATTTTTTCGGCTTCCTGGCGACTTAGGTTGGCGGTTTCCTTGAGAGCCATCATCAAATCGGACTTGTTCATTAAGACTCCTTTGGTTATCCGACCCCGCGTTTTTGAAGACGAAAACAAGTTGGTTTTATAATCTTGGCGGGGTTTTCAAGTCAAGATTTTTTTCCATCGAAGTTGTTCTCTTTGGCATCATTCCCGAATGCCGGTGCGCTGAGGGCCGATTCCTGGTCCTCATTCGCGTCTTCGGTTCGAGTAGGGGGTGTTCCCTCCGATGGATCCTTTTCCCGGGATGAATCGGAAGACGATGACGGTCGGTTCTCCGGTGCGGAAGTCGGTTCTATTTCCGCCGGGGAATCAGGTTTAAAGCCTGATGTCGCCTGGTTAACCTCTGGGTGCCGGTCATGTACGGTATTCCGAGGATTCGGAGGTTCAGCGCTATCTTCAGGTGGGTGTCCCAAAGATGCCTCTTCCGGTGATGACGGACGCGCGCTATCCTCTTCCGCTAAAGGGTATGTTTCAGCTTCGTCCGTTCCAAGGGATTCGATTTCCTTGGGAGAGGGAAGGTCCCGGAGATCTTTCAAATTAAAGACCTCGAGAAATTGACGGGTTGTCCCATAGATCATGGGGCGGCCGGGAATATCCTTGCGGCCCAGAACACGGACGAGCTTTTTTTCGAGGAGCATCCGCAGAACACCGCCGCAATCCACACCGCGGATATGCTCTACATCCGCACGGATGATCGGTTGCTTATAGGCAATGATGGCCAACGTTTCCAGTGCGGCGCGACTCAATTTGGCGGGGGAAGGTTTTAGAAATTTCTTGACCCATTCACTGTATTCCGAGCGGGTACGGAACTGGTAGCCCCCGGCGATGTGCCGCAATTCGAATCCGCCGCAACGGTGATCGTATTCCTGCGTCAGTTCTTCGATTGCCGTGCGGATCGCAACAGTGTCCTCCGTTTCGATCAAAGCCTTTAGCTGCTGGATGGAGACGGGCTCATCCGCTACAAATAAGAGACTCTCTATAATAAATTTCAGTTGCTTTATCATTGGTAGAACATCCGGATCACCCCGGTCTGAACATGCTGGGTGATTCTCAGGAGGCTAAGTTTGACCATTTCCAATACGGCCAGAAACGTTACGATGACATCAGACCGATTTCGACTCTCAGTAAACAGTTCTTCGAATGCGATCGAGCCTTTTTGTTCCAAAATATCGATAATCTCGTTGATGCGTTCTTTTACGGAGATGCGTTCGGTATGGAGATCCACACGATGTTCACCGGATACGTCATCGAGAATTTTACGGAAGGCATCGATCAGTTCGAAAAGGCCCACTTGAATTTCTTTTTCTTCGATTGCAAAAGCGGTCGACTGGGGCGAGGATGAGCGAACAAATATCTTATCACCCAAAAGTTCGCGGCTGGCCAACTGTTGGGCGGCATTTTTCATCTGCAGATATTCGATCAGGGGACGCGAAATGGCATTGCGTGGGTCCTCCTCATCCTCTTGCTCACTGTCGTAGGCCGGCAGAAGCAGGCGCGATTTGATTTGGGCGAGGGTTGCCGCCATGACAATGAAATCGCCGGCGAATTCGATGTTCATGGCCTTCATCCATTCCAGATAATCCAGGTATTGACGGGTGATCAAGGCAATGGGAATGTCGTAAATATCCACTTCATTTTTTTTAATGAGGTGGAGAAGGAGGTCCATGGGGCCCTCAAAGACATCCTCCAACTGGATTTGGTAGCCGTTTGTCATGGATGATGATGCTTATATAAGGATATGACCGCTCCCGATAGAACGGCGCTTACGCAAGGGCGGCAACACCGATTGCCTGCCGAATCTGTCGGAGAAATGGGCGGCTGTACTCCCGGGCCTTGCTGGCACCCTCTTGAAGTATCTTTTCAATATCCTGCGGGTGTTCAATGAGATCCGCATAACGGTCACGCGGCGCCTTGAGGTGATCGTTCAGGTATTCAAATAAATACTGTTTCATCTCGCCCCAGCCAATCCCCTCGGCGTATCGCTGCCGTAGGGCGTTGGTCTCGTCGGGCTCGGCAAACGCCTGGAAAATCTGAAATAGGGTGCACGTTTCCGGATCCTTAGGTGCTTCCGGAGGCAGGGAATTGGTTTTGATTTTCATGATCATCTTGCGGAGTTTTTTTTCAGGGACGAAGAGGGGGATCGTATTGTTGTAGCTTTTGCTCATTTTCCGCCCGTCCAGCCCTTGCAGAATGGCGGTTTTATCGTCCGTGACCGCTTCCGGAAGGACAAACGTTGTCCCATACAGATGATTGAAACGGGCGGCAATGTCCCGGGCCATTTCAAGGTGCTGGATCTGGTCCTTTCCCACAGGAACCCGGGAGGCATTGAACATGAGGATGTCGGCCGCCATGAGGATAGGATAACAGAAGAGCCCCATATTGATGCCCTTGTCGGGGTCCTTGGACTTGATGGCTTCATTTTCTTGTACCGCGGCTTTGTAGGCATGGGCGCGGTTCATCAACCCTTTGGCGGTCATGCAGGTCAAGATCCAAGTGAGTTCAGGGATTTCGGGGATATCGGTTTGCCGATAAAAAATACAAGTTTCCGTATCCAGACCCAACGCCAGCCAAGTAGCGGCCACTTCAAGGGTTGATTGTCGTAACGTGCCAGGATCATGGCATTTTACAAGCGCGTGATAATCGGCCAAGAAATAAAATGACAGGGCGTCAGGATTGCGGCTGGCGTCAATTGCCGGTCGAATGGCCCCGACGTAGTTTCCGATATGAGGGGTTCCGGTGGTGGTGATGCCGGTCAACACGATGTTTCGATTCATATGCGCCTTTTATCTCCGTTTACACCGTCCCAATGGACGGGTTGGCGGGTTATGCAGTTAACGGATCGATGAGGCGCCGGGCAAATTCCATCTCTTCTTTGCGGGTTTCCAGGTGCCCGTTCAGCTTTTGATCCCGGATGGCATCCAGAATATGGCGGTAACGTGGTCCCGGGGGCAAACCCAAAGCGCGCAAATCCCTGCCTTTCAATAAAGGCTCTACAAATCTGAGGTGCACACAATAATGAGATATCGCCTTGCGCACGCGCTCCGTTCGGGCAGCCGCCATCATATAAAGCACCAGTTCGATGCGAAAAGACGCCAGTTCGCGGTAAATGAGACTGTTGTCCAGCCGCGATTTGCGCTCCAGCGCAGCCAAGCTTCTTTCCGCGGCGAAACGCTCTTTGCTGAAAATGGTCGTTAAGCTCGGCGCCAGTTCAAACCGTCGGCAGATGTCTTGCGTGGTTTGCGTGCCGCACGGTTGGATCAAGCCCATGAAATAAACGGCCCACTTCATATAGGATTCTTCAAGAAAAAGCAAATCATACCAGGAAACAACCTTTTTGATGGAGGTGAACAAATGGACCAGCGGGTCCGTCAGTTCGATGGATGGATGGATGACTTTCAACAGATCAAAATCCTTGAGGCGCACAATGGCTGGGGTGGGATTTTCCTCCATCAGGATTTGACGCAGTTCCGAAAATACCCGTTTGCCGCTCAAGCGCTGAAAAAAATCCATTCGAACGGCATTCCGGATCAGGTTGGCCGTAAGTTTGCCGATGCTGAAACCAAAACGCTGTTCAAAACGAATGGCCCTGAAAGCGCGTGTCGGGTCTTCGACGAAACTCAGATTGTGGAGAACACGAACGGTTTTTTCCTTCAGGTCTTTCTGCGCTGTGAAAAAATCGATCAAGGTGCCGAATTTGTCCGGGTTCAGTTGGATGCAAAGGGTGTTGATGGTAAAATCACGCCGGAAAAGGTCCAGTTTCAGCGAACTCATTTCTACGGTGGGCAGGGCGGCCGGGAATTTATAATATTCCATTCGGGCGGAGGCGACATCGATTTTAAAACCATCCGGGAAGATGACGACGGCGGTACCGAATTTCTCGTGGGTATGCACCCGGGTGCCCATCTCTTTTGAGAATTGCCGGGCGAAAGCAATGCCATCGCCCTCGATGACCACATCGATATCTTCATTGGAGCGGTAGAGAAAAAGATCCCGCACAAATCCGCCGATGACGTAGGCATTATAATTGAAGTCTTCAGCCGTTTTTCCGATTTTCTGCAATAGGCCCATTAGCCGCTCGTTCAACCGCTCGCGCATGAATTTCAGGATTACCCGGGTGCGGGCATGTACCGTATGGGCTTGCGGATCGTCGGTTCGCCCGTTTTTTCGGCTGTAGCTTCGCACAATGAGGTTCAGCAGATCGGTGCGGGTTATCACGCCCAGCACCCCGGAAGGCCCCACGACAGGAAGAATACGCTGCTTGTTTTCGATGATTTTTTCCTGAATTTCATCGAGGCTGGCATCGGGGTCTACCTGGGCAATATCGGTGGTCATGTATTCGCTGACCTGCACTTCGCCCAAATGGTGATAAAGCGCCTTTTCGATGACCTGCCGCGTAATATACCCCATCAGCTTTCGATCATCGTGATTGGCTTGGATGACGAGCAGCGCATTGATGTTGTAGCGGTTCAGCAATTCGGCGGCCTGGGTGCATGTGCGATCGGCATCAACGAAAATGGGTGGCGCCGACATAACATCAGACGCTTTGCGTTTTGGCTTCACTCGGGCATAGAGGGTGTCAACCAATTCGTGCTCAGTCTGAGCGAGCGCCTTTTTTTTCACCGACGCGGCGGCGGCATAGGCATGGCCCCCGCCGCCGAACTCGGACAGAACCAATCCGGCATTTACCTCGGGTACCCGACTGCGGGCCACGATATGAATCTTGTTGTCCATGCGCGCGATGGCAAAGATGGCATCGATATCTTCCATACGCATCATTTTATGGACCAAAAATGCGAAATCGGGCATGTAGTGAGGTGTCGAAACACTGGTCACCACCACTTCAATGCCATGGATATGGTGCCGAATGGCCCTCTGGAAAAGATCGTTGAGTAAGCTAACTTGTTCCGAGGTAATCTCGCGGGTGATCAAATTGGTAATGATGTTAAGATTAGCACCTTTGGAAAGAAGCCAGGCGGCCGCCCGGAAATCTCGCTCCGTGGTCGATGGAAAGGTGAAAGAGCCTGTATCTTCATAGAGGCCAAGCCCCATGATCGTCGCTTCGTCCGCCGATACGGATAGCCCCTTCTCCTTCAGTTGTTCCACCAGCAATGTGATATTGGCACCGGTTGGCTCATGAACGACATATTGCCCTTCGATGTCGTTCGATGCTGAGGGATGATGATCGTAGATATGGATTTCCAGGCCGGGCCGCTTCAAAAGATCGGCCATTTTCCCAATCCGTTTGGCCTGTCGTGTGTCGACGAGGACAAGGCGCTTGACCCGGTCAAAATCAATATCCTTGATGTTGGCCATGTTAAACAAATAAACCATTGAATCAACAAAGAAATTTCTTAGATTTCTTTCCTGTGAACCTGGGAAAACAACCATGGCCTCAGGATAAAGCTTCTGAGCGGCCAGCAAGGATGCCATGGCGTCGAAATCAGCGTTGATATGGGTGGTGATTACCGTAAGGTCTGGCTCGTGTTGGGTGCTTTGGTCCGTCAAGGTTAGGTCCGATTCGATGGATGTCCTGAGGCCTTTTTTTAACCTGAGGACGTTGTGTAAACATACGCGTGCGCTCAAATGAAACTGTGGCATAGAAAGGACGGTGAATCAAGGCGGTGGTGCGAAATCATCGTTATTCTTCAGGTGATACAAAGCGCATCGACGCCGTAACGGTCGTCGATCGGAACGGGATGTAAAGCGATGCTATTGTCAGCAGCGTGAGCCGGATGGTGCAGGGAACGGGATGTGCCAGGCTGCGTTCGACTGTTGTCGGGCTTAAAGTTGGTTCTTATGGACTTTTTGAGGAGAGAATTGACAAACCCTATAAAATTTTACTATTTTAGGAACTTACTATGGTTGGCCAAACGGTTACAATTCCACGGCGCCTTAACGTGGGGCCTTTGAGAAACGCCATCGCATAAGTTAGTTTGAGGATTGAGGTTTTGTCCAAAAGGGTCAGAGACAACCTGTTGAAGCGGAATGATAGCGACGATATCGACTTGTTTCCCAATGTCATGAGGAGGGTATAGGTATGCCGGTCTATCTTTGGACGGGAAAAAACAGAAAAGGCGAAACCCAGAAAGGGGAGATGGATGCGGCGAATGAAAACGCAGTTCGAAATCACCTGACGCGCATCAAGATAACGCCGATCAGGATCAAGAAAAAGCCCAAAGATCTCCTTGAAAACGTATCCTTTCTGCAACCAGGCGTCAAACAGAATGATGTCATCCTTTTCTGCCGGCAGTTTTCGACGATGATTGATGCCGGATTGCCGATCATTCAATGTCTTGATATTCTTCATAGCCAGCAGGAAAATCCCACGTTCAAAAAAATGCTTAAGACGATCAAGGAGAATGTCGAAAGCGGCAGCACCCTGGCCGAAGCATTGAAGGAATACCCCAAACAGTTTGACGACCTGTTTGTGAACATGGTGCATGCCGGAGAGATGGGCGGTATTCTGGATACCATTCTCAGGCGTTTGTCGACGTACATGGAAAAGGCGGCCAATTTAAAGCGTAAGGTCAAAGGCGCCATGACATATCCCATCGTAACGCTCATTATTGCCATCGTCGTCCTGGCGGTAATTCTGATATTCGTTATTCCTGTATTCCAGGAAATGTTTGCGGATTTCGGTTCCGAGTTGCCGGTACCCACCCAGATCGTTGTGGCCATGAGTAATTTTGCCAAAGCCAATGTCGGCTATACGCTTATAGCGCTGATATTGTTTGGATTTGCCTTCCGTCGGTTTTACCGGACCGAGAAGGGGCGTGCTTTCGTTGATCGATCGGTGTTGCGATTACCTGTTTTTGGCGATCTGTTGCGGAAAGTTGCCGTCGCCAAATTTACGCGAACCATGGGAACCATGTTGACCAGCGGGGTTGCCATTCTCGAAGCCCTCGATATCGTCGGAAAAACGTCCGGGAACAAGACGATCGAAGCGGCTATCATGAAAACGCGCAGCGGTATTTCGGAAGGACGCACAATGGCGGATCCCCTGACTGAAAGCGGCGTTTTCCCTTCGATGGTCTGCCAAATGATATCCGTGGGTGAGGCCACGGGAGCGTTAGATGCCATGCTGGGTAAAATCGCCGATTTCTACGATGAAGAAGTCGACCAAGCCGTCGAAAATCTAACGGCTTTGATAGAGCCTTTTATGTTGGTATTCCTCGGTGTCACCATCGGCGGCCTGGTGGTTGCCATGTATCTGCCGATTTTCAAGATGGCGGGAGCCATTTCCTAACTTCCATCCCTGGGAAGAAGGTTAAACAGACGATCAGTGCGCAATGAATAAAAAGCCTGTAGGTCCGAAAAAACGTGCCCGGATAGCCTGCCATTTCTGGAGGTGCTGCCACAGGGGACCTTTCCCGATTTTTGCATATCCTAAATGAATTTGTCCCCCGAACCCCGTAGCGAATTGCAGCAGAAACTGCAGTGGTTGATTTTTTCAAGAGCCATTTTTACGGCGCTCTTGTTTGGGTCGACCATTTTTATCCATATCAACCGCCTTGATGCCACCTTTGATTTTTCCCTTTTTATCCTTTACGGCATAATTGTTGCGCTATCCGTTCTGTCCTTTTTTTATGCTTTTTTTCGGCCACGCGTCCGGCGCGAAGTGCTGTTTGCCTATGTCCAGATTGTCATCGACAGTGCCGTGGTGACCCTTGTGATTTTTGTGACCGGGAGTTTCGACAGTATCTTCTCCTTTCTTTATCTTGTGATCATTATCTATACCAGCATGCTGCTTTACAGGAGGGGCAGTTTGTTTATCGCCGGGTTGTGCAGTCTGTTCTACTTCGCATTGGTGGAACTGGAATATTGGGGATGGCTGCAGCCATTTGATTTCGGCAGTAAGATCAACACGCCGAATTATGACTGGCAATATGTTTTGTATAAAGTTGTTATAACTAGCGTAGCATGTTTTGCGGTGGCCTTTCTTAGCAGTCTCCTGGCGGAACAGGCGCGGCGAACCCGCAAAGAATTGCAGGCAATGGGGGCACGCGTCCGAAGGGTGGAAAAAATGGCCGCCGTCGGTGAGATGGGGGCTGGCCTGGCGCATGAAATTAAAAACCCGCTTGCATCTATATCAGGTTCTATTCAGCTCTTGCGCGAAGAAATGCCCTATGATGTGGGGCGTGATAAGCTCATGCGGATCATCCTGCGGGAAGCCGATCGTTTGAGTGCGCTGGTCGGCAATTTTCTTCTGTTTGCCCGCCCGCCATCGGGTAAAAACAAACCGATTTCATTAGATCAGGCCATCCCGGAGACCGTGAGTCTGTTTGAAAAGGACAAACGCTGCCGCGGGCGAATTCAGATCCGCCAAGGAGGGCAAAAGGGATTGTGGGTGGCGATGGATCCCGACCATTTTCGCCAGGTCTTGTGGAACCTGCTGATGAACGCCGTTGAAGCCATCGATGGGGAAGGGTGGATTGGCGTCCAGGTCGAGTCGGAAAAATCTAACCAGGTCAGTATAATGATTAAGGACAGTGGTTGCGGCATCCCCGAAAAAAATATCAACCATATTTTTGACCCCTTTTTTACCAGCAAGCCGGATGGGACGGGATTAGGCTTATCCATCGTTCATTCAATCCTGGAATCCTATAACGGCTGGCTGGAGGTGGATAGCGGGGCTGATAAAGGGACCACATTCACCATAAAACTTGATCGAATGGCTTCTCCGCAAGCACCTTGACTCTTGCTTGAAAATAGTCTAATTTGCACGATCGCATCCCATTTTTACAATGAAATTCAACACATTGTAATGATGGGTTTTTTTGTGACTTTACGTTTGCCTGGACCTAATGCTTTGTTTGGCCTATCGACGTGCCCTTTGGCGGGGGGATAACGCATTTTTGAAGGTTGCAGACACGCAAGCGCCAATGCAAATGGTCTGATTGACCAGGAGGATCGTATCCCCTATAACGGTATGGCATGGCTTATTATCGCGGCGGGAAAACGTTGATACCAATAAAATGGCGATGTGCCTGAATGTGCGCATTCCCCGTACGAATCTAAAACCACGGCAATAGTGGCCTGTGCTGGCCGGGCTCGATTAACAGGGGCATGCTTTTTCCTATTGATTAAGTGGTGATATCCGGATGGGTTTCGAGTTTTTTATAGGGCGGCGCTACCTCCGAGCCCGGAGAAAACAGGCGTTTATTTCGCTGATCAGCATCCTTTCCACGGCTGGTGTGACCGTCGGTGTCATGGCGCTTATTGTCGTGATCGCGGTCATGGCAGGTGCCCAAACGGAATTTCGATCCCGAATCCTGGGGGTCGATTCGCACGCTATCCTCATGCGGTATGGTGGCGAAATTTCCAACTATCGTGACCTCATTGAAAAAGTGCGGCGTGAAGAGGGGGTACTGTCGGTACGCCCCTTTATATATGCCCAGTCCATGCTGCGATCTTCGTCAGGCGCATCCGGCGTTGTATTGAAAGGTATTGATCCACCTTCTGAAGTGGAGGAGGGTATCGATGGCTTGGGAGAGGCTTTTCGGAAACTCTATGCCATGCCCCGGGGTGAAAACCAAGGGAACCACAGTGCACCGATTGTACTTGGCAAAGAACTCGGTCGAAAGCTAAATGTGGCGGAAGGGGATACGGTTTATCTTATCTCTTTTCGGGGAATGGTTTCCCCCATTGGCCATGTGCCGTCTATGAAGCGTTACCGGGTGGCGGGTTTCTTTGCTTCAGGCATGTATCAGTTCGATGAAGCCTATGCCTTTGTGCAACTGACGGATGCCCAGAGCATGCTAAAAATTGGAGATGCCGTCAGTGGCCTTGAAATCAGAGTCAACGATATCTATCAGGCAGACAGCGTGGCCGAGCGAATACAGAATCATCTGGGATTCCCCTACTGGACAAAAGACTGGATGCAAATGAATGCCAACCTTTTTTTCGCCCTCAAACTTGAAAAAACGGCCATGTTTGTCATTCTGACGCTTATCGTGCTGGTGGCGGCATTCAATATCGCCAGTACGCTTATTATGATGGTGATGAAAAAAACGAAAGACATCGCGATACTGAAAGCAATGGGGGCTACGGATGGCATTATCATGCGTATTTTTGTCATCAAGGGGATGGTCATTGGCGGAATCGGTACCCTGCTTGGTGTTATCTTTGGGATCGCCATTTGCGTTGTTTTAAAACACTATCCTTTCATCGAGCTTCCCGGCAATATTTATTATTTCACAACCTTGCCGGTTCAGCTACAGGTTGCGGATGTGGTCACGATAGCTCTGGCTGCCATTGGCATTTGCTTTATTGCGACGTTGTACCCGGCCAGACAGGCTGCACGTCTTAATCCCGTGGATGCGATTCGATATGGTTAGGGATGCCAGAACCGAGACAGAACAGCCGATGGTGCATATCGATGCCCTTTCGAAAAGCTATCCCGCTGCGGCGGGGAGCAGGATCGAAATTCTCAATGAAATCGATCTGACGCTATCCCACGGGGATTCGCTTGCTGTGGTGGGGGCTTCAGGAATTGGCAAATCGACTCTTTTGCAAATATTGGGAACGCTTGATCGCCCGGACAGCGGGCGACTGTATTTCAAGGGCGTCGATGTATTCAAAATGAACAATGACCGCCTGGCAAGGTTCCGGAATCAATCGGTCGGATTTGTTTTCCAGTTTCATCACCTTCTGCCGGAGTTTACCGCAGTGGAAAATGTGATGATGCCGGTTCTCATCCGGGGTGATAAGCGGCAAACGGCGCGTCGGCAGGCGGTGCAATTTTTGGAACGGGTAGGACTGGCCCAACGCTTGGAACACCGTGTAACGGATTTGTCTGGCGGTGAGCAACAGCGTGTCGCTTTGGCGCGAGCCCTGATTTTGAGACCCGCTATTTTGTTGGCGGATGAGCCGACAGGGAACTTGGATAAACAGACCGGCAAGCGGATGCATCAACTGCTTATTGAGTTAAATCGGGAGATGCAGATGACGTTGGTCGTCGTTACCCACAATCTTGATTTAGCGGCCATGATGGGGCGACGCATTACGATCGTGGATGGCAAACTCGTTGAGTTGGAGTGAGGAGCAGGGAATGGCCGGACGTCTGGTATGGTTTTTCGTGATCATTCTACCGATGTTTTTTTCGCCGAGTTGGGCTCGCGGTGAGATTCGTGTGATGGTATTACCATTTGAGATCAATGCATTGCAGGATCTGTCTCACCTGGAGTTGGAGATCCCAAAAATCATCCAGGGAAACCTGGCGGCCGAGGGGGCGACCATCGTTGCGCCACCCATCCGGTCGGTATTGATGGATGCGGACCAGATTCGTGAAATGGGCGTCACGAATGGTGTCGATTATATCATCTGGGGCAGTTTGACATGGATTGATCCTCTGTTCAGCATGGATGTCCGCCTGTTATCACCCCTGGCGGAAGCACCGGCCGAAACCCTTACCGTGGAGGGCAAAGGGATCGAGACGATTTCAGTTAAAATCGGCGATCTTTCTCAGAAATTGGCGGTCCGGCTTTTTGATTTGAAGGAAGTGGTGGACCTTCGCATCGAAGGGAACGAGCGCATCGAGGACGCTGCCATACGGCCCAGCATCAGCACCGCCATTGGTGACACATTTATCCCCAAAACCATTTCAGAAGATCTCAAGGCGGTTTATCAATTGGGGTATTTTGACGATGTGCGAGTGAGGACGAACGATGCTGCCGAAGGGATAATCGTCATTTTCCAGGTAAAGGAAAAACCGACCATTTTAGGCATTGGCATCAGCGGCAACACCGTCTTTGACAATGAAGAGGTTCGTGAAAATTTAACCCTCAAATCAGGATCGGTTCTCAATCCGGCACGTATTCGCACCAATGTCCAGGTCATTGAAGATCTATACAAAGAGAAAAACTACCACAACGTCAAGGTGGCGTATGAAATCAATAAGGTCGATAATAACCAGGCTAATGTGGAGTTCATCATAACTGAGGGCCAAAAGATCAGTGTCGAGACCATCCGTTTCGTCGGCAACCAGACCTTTGACGAGGATGATCTGAAGGATATCATGCGCACCCAGGAAAAAGACTGGTTATCGTGGATAACCGGTTCCGGGGAGTTGGATCTGGAGAAACTCAATCAGGATGTCATTGCCATCTCCTCTTTCTACCAGAATAATGGTTTCATCAACGTCAAGGTTTCCGATCCGGCTGTGGAATTTAAAGAAGATGAAATTGAGATCACTATTAAAATATCCGAAGGCGATCGCTATAAAGTGGGGCAGGTGGATATTGACGGTGACCTCATTCAGCCCAAGGAAACCCTTTTGGGCGAACTGAGCATAACGCAGGAAGCGTATTTTAACCGCAGCCTGTTGGAAAAAGATGTGATTCGCCTCTCGGATGTATACGGCGACGAAGGGTACGCCTATGCCGGGGTTACCCCCCGAACCGTCCCGGACCCCCGAACACTGACGGTTGCTGTCACCTATATGATTGAAAAACGCCAACTGGTCTATTTTGACGAGATCATTATCGGGGGTAATACGGTTACGCGGGATAAGGTCATTCGCAGGGAGCTTAAAATAATTGAGCAGGAATTGTATAACCGAACCAACCTAAGAAACGGTATCCAGCGGCTGCACGGTCTCGGCTATTTCGAAGATGTCAAGGTGAATACCCTGAAGGGTCAGACTGATGAGCAGATGATCCTGAAGATTGATGTGACCGAAAAGCCAACAGGCCAGGTGACTCTCGGCGGCGGTTTTGGAAGTGAGGATGGATTTTTTGCTGTTCTGTCGGTGGACGAAAAGAATCTCTGGGGGCTTGGTCATAAAATCAAAGCGGCTATTAATCTCGGGGGTGAATCCACCCGCTTTGATGTCAGCTATACAGATCCCTGGTTGTTCGATATTCCTTTGACGGGATGGATCAATCTATATAAGTGGGACAGGGAGTGGGATGATTATGGGTATGATAAAGATAGCTATGGGGTTAAGGTTGGGGTAAGCTATCCTGTATTTCGACGCACACGTTTATCATTGGGTTATCTATTTGATATTTCCGATATTACGATTACCGATGAGGATGAAGCCTCTAGCAACATTGAAAAACTTGAGGGGGAAAACACCACGAGCAGCGTTACGACAGCGTTAGTTTATGATTCTAGAAACCGCCCATTCAATACAACTAGAGGATCTATGCATCGGGGGGAAGTTGAATATGCTGGTTTGGGTGGGGATTTCGATTTTGTTAAGTATACAGGGACCACTAGTTGGTATTGGCCAATGTTTTGGAAGCTAGTCGGGATGGCCAAAGCTCAGGGAGGGTATATTACAGGAGATGAGATCCCGGATTACGAGCGATTTTTTATAGGTGGCATCAACACAATTCGGGGTGTCGAGAGAGACGACGTGAGCCGTCGCGAAGATCCGGACGACCCAGATTCCCCTTTGGTCGGGGGGGAAACCTATGCGGTTTTTAACGCTGAGTTGATCTTTCCCATTGGCGAAGAAATGGGGTTGTACGGGGTGGCTTTTTACGATACCGGGAATGTCTGGGAAGAGGATGAAGATCCAGATTTTGGCAATTTGGTGAGTACCGCCGGTGGTGGCTTGCGCTGGCAGTCGCCCTTTGGCGCATTGCGCATAGAATACGGCTTTGTCATTGATGCGGGGGATACGGATGCTTCAGGGGGGAAGTTGGAATTCACGATGGGGACGCAGTTCTGATGATGTTTATAACTTTTAAATTAACTTGTTTCAGGACCACCGCTCCCCAAACTGACAATAATAGAGGAACTGATTTTGAGCGAACAGGGGGAATGATGAGATCTATAGTACCCGTTTTGAAGATGATGGTAATTTTGCTGTTTTGCTTTTCTGTCTGTGCCCAGGCCACCGAAATGAAACTGGCTGTGGTCGATTTCCAGCAGGTTGTCGAGAAATCGGAACCGGGCCAGAAGATTGAAGCCAGCCTTAAAGCGGAAGGCGAGCGCATGGAAGCGGAGCTCAACAAGGACAAAGATGAGTTGAAAAGCCTCAAAGAAAAATTGGAACGAGAGGCCATGGTGATGAGCCGTGAGGCCCGGGAAGAAAAAGAGATTGAATTCCGTGTAAAAGCGCGCAACTTGCAAGAAAAAGAAAAACGCTACCGAGCGGAGTTTGTTGGTAAACAACGTCAGGAAGTCGACAAACTGAGAAAAGTGGTTTTGGAAATCGCCCAAGACGTCGGTAAGAAAGAAGGATTTACCCTTATTGTCAGCAAGGTTGGTGTGCTGTACCACGATTCATCTGTTGACCTTACCGATACGGTGGTAAAGGAATTGAATCAGCGCATGGCTGGAAAAGAAATTCAATAATCGCGATAATTCGGCGCCTACGCAGCCATGCCGTCAATCTCAAAAAGGTGGTTTTTATACGCCCGAAATGGGTTCATGCGGGAGATAGGCAGGAATGAAGAAGACACTGGCTGAGTTGGCTGAATTTGTTGGCGGATGTGCTATTGGCGACGCCGACCAAATCATTTCCGATGCCGCGCCATTTGAGAACGCCGGCCCCGAGGCCATTACACTGGCACGCACGGCCAAATACCTGAACCGCATCGACCGGCTTCAGGCAGGTGCGGTCATTGTTCCAGAAGATTTCAACCGTTCGGGGATCAACTTATTGCAGGCGCCAAACCCCTACGCCGCTTTTGCACGAATCTCGGCATTGTATCACCCTGCGGAAAAACTGCCGGTTGGCATTCATCCCTCGACGGTGATGGGGGAATATACCGAGTGCGGTGATGACGCTGCTATCGGGCCCATGACCGTTGTCGGCAATCATGTCCGTATCGGCAAACGGGCCACCATTTATCCTGGTGTCATTATTGGTGACCATGTCACGATTGGTGACGATGTACGGCTTTATCCCAATGTTACGATCTTGGCACGATGTCGACTGGGGCACCGCGTGACGATTCACGCGGGTTCGGTTATTGGCAGCGATGGTTTTGGATTCGCTCCGGATGGAGAGCAATACCAAAAAATTCCCCACACGGGCATCGTTGTGATTGATGATGACGTGGAGATCGGTGCCTCCAATACCATCGATCGCGGAACCTTTGGCAAGACCCACATCAAAAGCGGTGTCAAAACGGACAATCTGGTCCATATCGCCCACAATGTCACCGTGGGCGAGAACACGGTTCTCGTTGCTCAAGTAGGCATAGCGGGCAGTACGACCCTTGGTCGTCATGTGGTTCTGGCCGGTAAGGTTGGGGTCGCCGGGCATATCCAGGTCGGTGATTATGTGATGGTGGGCGGCCAATCCGGCATTGCCGGTGATATTCCGGCAGGGCAAGTTATTTCCGGTTCACCGAGTATGCCGCACAAAACATGGCTCAGGGTGCAGCGGATTATCCCGCGGTTGCCTGAATTGAGGAAAAAAATAACATCGTTGGAAAAACGGTTACGCCGGCTGGAGGGCGAGGAAGGCTGATCGGAATAGAAAACGCATCCGAATGATGGATCCACGGGATCGAATCGGGGAAACGACTATGGAAGCCGTTCAACAAATTCGTGATATCATGAAACATTTGCCGCACCGTTATCCCTTTGTCATGGTGGATCGGGTGGTGGATATTGATCCGGGACATCGGATTGTCACCCTTAAAAACGTGACCATCAACGAACCCTTTTTCCAAGGGCACTTTCCGGGCAACCCGATTATGCCCGGTGTGCTGATCCTCGAGGCGATGGCCCAATCCGCCGGTGTTCTGACATTCGAATCGCTGCCGCCCGAGAAACGGAACATCCTTGTTTATTTCATGGGGATTGACCGGGCCCGGTTTCGCCGGATGGTTATACCCGGTGATCAATTGATTATGGAAATTACCCTTAAAAAGCTTAAAACGAAGGCTGTCAAAGCAATCGGCCAGGCGCGTGTGGATGGCAACCTGGTGGCCGAGGCGGAATTGATGGCATCGATTGGAGAAAAACAATGATTCACCCAACAGCCCTTGTCAGTACCAAGGCTGAGATTGATGCGAATGTCGAAATCGGACCCTTTACCATTATTGGAGACAACGTTACCATCGGTTCCGGTGCCATTATCGGACCGCATGTAACGATCGATCCATTTGTTGAGATCGGACCCGAATGCCACATCTTTCAGTTTGCTTCCATCGGCGCATTGCCGCAGGCAATCAAATTCGAAGGGGAAGAGACCCATGTCAAAATCGGACGCCGGACTGTTGTCCGGGAGTTTGCCACAATAAACCGGGGCACGGGATTTGGTGGCGGTCTCACCGAAGTGGGCGAAGAAAACCTTCTGATGGCTTATACCCACGTGGCCCATGACTGTAAAACCGGACGTGGCGTCATCCTGGCCAACAATGCGACCCTGGCCGGCCATATCACGGTTGAAGATTTTGCCACCATCGGCGGTTTGACGGCCCTTCACCAATTCGTTCGCATTGGCAAACATGCCTATATCGGCGGCAAATCGGCGGTTGTCAAAGATGTTCCCCCTTTTGTGATTGCGGCCGGTGATCGGGCGAAACTGCATGGTTTGAACCGTGTCGGCTTGAAGCGGCATGGATTTTCCCCTGATGCCATTGCCATGTTGAAGAAAACCTACCGGTTGATATTCCGTATCGGTTTGACCCTGAACGAGGCTATTGAGCGGGTGCAGGCCGAAGTCGACCAAATTCCTGAAGTCGAATATTTGATTGACTTCATCAAGGCATCCGAACGGGGAATGACGCGTTAGCAATAGGAAAATAGCGGTCGATGTCATCGAATATCTGTTCTAAAAGAGCCAAGGTCGGGGTTATTGGGGCCGGTTATCTCGGGCAATTCCATGCCGAAAAATATGCCCAAATGGAGGGCGTGGATTTGGTCGGCATTGTCGATATTGATGCCGATCGGGCGGCCGAGATTGCACAGCGTAACAATACTCGGGCCTGCTCCGATTTCAGGGATTTAATCGGGCGTGTGGACGCGGTCAGCATCGTGACCCCCACCCCGCTGCATTTCACCATCGGCAAAACGATGCTCGAAGCGGGAATTCATGTCCTGATTGAAAAGCCCATCACCACGATTCTGGAAGAGGCGCATGCCTTGATTGATCTGGCGGAATCCCGCAAGCTTGTTTTACAGGTCGGCCATCTTGAGCGTTTTAATCCGGCCGTGCTTGCGGTTCAGAATATCATCAACAACCCCATGTTCATCGAGTCCCATCGGCTGAGCATTTACCAGGGGCGTTCAACCGATGTCAGTGTCGTCCTGGATCTGATGATTCATGATATCGATATCATTCTCAATTTCGTTGGTTCCGAGGTTAAGGGCATCCATGCCTCCGGAGCCGCCGTGGTGTCCGATCACTGTGACATCGCCAATGCCCGTATCGAATTCAAGAGCGGTTGCGTCGCCAATATCACCGCCAGTCGAATTTCCACCAAGAATCAACGCAAAGTGCGGCTTTTCCAGAAAAACGCCTATATTGCCGTCGATTTTGCCAAACGTGAAATCATGCACATCGAGAAAACCGATGATTCGAATGACGCCCTCATTCCGGGGATGAAGGTTCACCAGTCCAGTTTTGCGGATGGGGATGCGCTCGAGAGCGAATTGCGTTCATTTGTCAATGCGGTCACCGAATGCCATGAGCCCGTTGTCACAGGGCGTATGGGGTATCAGGCCTTGTCCGTTGCCCTGGATGTGATGGATCAAATTGACGAAGCGGCCCGGCGTTTCGGTGATGGCTAACATGTCGCCTCACCGCCGAATAATGATTGTGTCGGGTGAAGCTTCCGGTGACATGCACGGCGCCAAGTTGGCGCATTCCCTTCACGCGCAGGACGATCGACTGATGCTTTTTGGAATTGGCGGGGACCGCATGCACGCCGCCGGCGTTCGCATCGATGTTGACGCCCATCGTCTGTCCGTGGTGGGCATCACGGAGGTTTTCGCCAAACTGCCCCAGATCCTCGATGGTATGCGTACCGCCAAGCGTTTGTTGGTCGAGAACAAACCCGACCTTCTGATTCTGATCGATTTTCCTGATTTCAATCTGCATCTGGCTTCCCATGCCAAAAAGCACGGCATACCGGTTTTGTACTATATCAGTCCGCAAATTTGGGCCTGGCGGCGAGGACGGGTCAAAAAAATAAAGCGGCTGGTCGATCACATGGCTGTCATTCTCCCCTTTGAAGAGATGTTTTATCGGCAACACGGCGTGCCGGTAACCTTTGTCGGGCATCCGCTGATGGATCAATACAGCACTGCCCCAAAGCAGCCGAAACGGTCGCCTGAAGACAATACCGTAACCATCGGCCTGCTTCCCGGATCCCGTGACAGTGAAGTCACCAAACTTTTGCCGTCAATGCTTGCAGGTGCACGGCTGATTCAGCAGCAGAAGCCCAACACCCGTTTCCTGCTCTCCCGGGCGCGCAGTGTCGACTCAAGGCTTGTTCAGCGCCTGGTCAAGGAAGGTGGCGTGCGGGTGATCCTTCACGGCGGTTCGACCGATGCGCTTCTGGAACAGGCGACTGTTGTTATTGTCGCCTCCGGTACCACCACTCTGGAAGCGGCCATCCATGAAACGCCCATGATCATTGTTTATCGCATATCACCGCTGAGCTATCGCCTTGGCAAAGCCTTGATTCGTGTGCCCCATATCGGTCTGGTCAATTTAATTGCCGACAAACGCGTGGTGCCTGAACTTATCCAGCACGAGGCTTCTCCGGAAGAAATCGCCCGGCAGACCCTCAACCTGCTGACGAAGCCGGAAAGAATGAAGCGCGTAAAAGACGAACTGCATGAAGTGCATCGGCGATTAGGCACTGCCGGGGCATCCGATAAGGTTGCCCATATTGCCATGGCTTTGCTTGACGGTACCCATTGATATTCCGGATTTATGTCCCCCTGAATTAGAGAAAACCATGAATTTGAAAATCAAGATTGATCTCAAACCCAGGCACCGTAAACTGTTGGCCATTGTGCGCACCCACTGGGTCGCGCTATTGATTGCGGGTCTGTGCATGCTGGTAATGGCCGCCGGAGAGGCTGCCACAGCTTGGCTGATGAAGCCAGCGGTGGATGACGTCATCATCAATCGTGATAGCAGGATGTTGTTTCTTATCCCTATTGTCATTCTGATTGTATATGTCGTCAAAGGGACAGCCATGTATTTCCAGGGCTATCTGATGAACAGGGTCGGACGCTCGATCATTCGCGAGTACCGTGACAGACTCTACGATCATATTCATGACCTGCCGCTCTCCTTTTTTCACAGTGAGAAAACAGGCGTGTTGATGTCGCGTGTCATTAACGATGTCAATATCATCAAATCCATGGTTTCAACCGCCGTGACGGGTGCTTTGCGGGATGCCTGTTCGGTTATCGCATTGACGGTAACCACCTTTACGCTGGATTGGAAAATGGCATCATTCACCTTTCTGGTATTGCCGGCAGCTTTTTATCCCATCCACGCCTTCGGGCGGCGCATTCGTAAAATCAGTACCAAGGGCCAGGAGTCCATGGCCGAATTGAGCAGTTTTTTGCATGAAACGTTTTCCGGCGCCAAAATCATCAAGGCTTTCGGAATGGAACCCTATGAGAAAGAGCGCTTTTTTAAGAAGACCAAGCATCTCTATAAAATTGAAATGAAAGAGGTAAAAGTCGATGAGTTGTCTTCTCCGGTCATGGAACTCATCGGCGGGATCGGTATCGCTGTCGGCATCTACTATGGCGGGTATCGAATATTTCATGACACGCTGTCCCCCGGAACGTTTTTTGCCTTTATATCGGCAACGATTATGCTCTATCGGCCGGTTCGAAAACTGAGCAAACTGAACCTGAATATCCAGCGGGGTCTTGCTGCCACCGATCGTATCTACGATATCTTGGAGAGGGAATCCGAGATCGTCGAAAAAGATCACCCGATCGAGATTCCATCCGGCGCTCACCGTGTGGTGTTTGACAATGTTTGTTTTCGCTATGGATCAGATAACAGCAATGACGGGCTGGTGCTGGACCGTGTCAGCCTGACAGCCAACCCGGGCGAAGTTGTCGCGCTTGTCGGTATGAGCGGTGGCGGTAAAACGACTTTGGTCAACCTGGTGCCGCGGTTTTACGATGTTACCTCAGGCGCGATTCGAATTGACGGGATCGATACCAAAGACGCTGCCATTGCCTCCCTCAGACGCCAGATTGCCATCGTGACCCAGGAACCGATCCTGTTTAACGAGACGGTTCGCGCCAATATCGCCTATGGCAATCCCGACGTGGCTTTTGAGGCGATTGAAAGGGCGGCCCGTGATGCCTTCGCCTATGACTTTATTCAGCGCTTTCCAAAAGGCTTTGACACACCGATCGGGGAGCTGGGAAGTCGGCTGTCCGGCGGTGAGAAACAGCGCATCTGTATTGCCCGGGCCATGCTAAAAGATGCCCCGATTTTAATCCTGGATGAGGCCACTTCCGCTCTGGACTCCGAAGCGGAGATTGTTGTCCAGAAAGCGCTGGAAAACTTGATGAAAGGGCGCACCACCTTCGTCATTGCCCATAGGCTTTCCACCATTACCCATGCTCATCGTATCCTTGTCCTGGTCAAGGGACGCATTGTCGAAGAGGGCACCCACGACGAACTGATGGCCGGGGACGGGGCTTATCGAAAGCTTTACAACATGCAGTTCGGCAATGGCTGATTTCCGGTCATGACCGGAGAATTGCTTTGAGGGTGTCCCCCTGATTGGCGGGGGAAAACCTTTAAAAATAACAAAGAAAATTGTAAAAATCCTTTCTGCCACATGAGCCATGCTGATTATTCACCGATACATCTTTAAAGGATTGATTTCACCGTTTTCAATCAATCTTTTGTTTCTTACCGTGGTCTTCCTGATGACCCGGATGCTCCAGATCACCAAGCTGATTGTCAATTATAACGTCAGTTTGAGCGCCATTGCCTTGATTTTGGTCTATTCCATTCCGCATTTTTTGGTATTCGTGCTTCCCATGTCGGTCATGATGGCCATTTTGTTGACGTTGATGCATATGTCGGGGAACAATGAAATCACCGCTTTAAAATCCGGTGGCATCAGTTTATACCGGTTGCTGCCGCCGGTCATCGTGCTTGCATGTGGCGGCTTTTTGGCAACGCTCTTCATGACGGTCTACGGTATGCCCATGGGCAAGCTCGCCATCACCCAACTGACCTACCGGATGCTGGCATCCAATACCGATATCGGACTTAAAGCCCGAACCTTCAACGACCGTTTCGATGGGGTCACCCTTTATGTCAACGAAGTGGATCTCAAAACAAAAAAAATGAAGGATGTCTTTATCGAAGACCGTCGGAACCCACGTGCCATCAGCACCATTGTGGCGCCTGAAGGCCTGGTGATGAAAGACATTCAGGGGCGGTCGGCCCGGCTGCGCTTGTTTAACGGCATGATCAACCAGGTTGAGCGTGAAAAACGATCTGCCAACGCGATTTACTTCACGACCTACGATGTCAATCTCAACATGGCCCAAATTGCGAAGCTGGGACGCTTTTCGCGTAAAGATGAAGACGAAATGTCACTCGGAGAACTGGGGGCCTATATCCATAAAGTCAAAGACAAACCCAAAAAATATTATGACGCCCTGATTGAATTCCACCAAAAATTCTCCATCCCGGCGGCATGCCTGGCACTGGGTATTCTGGCGGTCCCGCTGGGTGTGGAACTCAAGTCCACCAGACGATCGGCCGGACTGGGAATGGGAATGTTCGTTTTTATTCTCTACTATGTACTGATGACCGCCGGACGCGTATTCGGCGAGATGGGAATTTTTCATCCCGCCATAGGGTTGTGGACACCGAATGTGCTTGTCGGCATTGGCGGTGCCATCTTGCTGATACGGGCTGCCAATGAGAAACCCAATTATGTGATCGGCTTCATGCGGTTTCTGGGCCGTCAGATCCGTGCGAGCGTCCTAAAATGCTTTCAAAACGCCGGTCGACGGTAGTTTGACCTACCCGGCAGGACACGTTTGATGACCATATTAGACCGATATATCAGCCAACAGATCGTCCGGTATTTCGGGGCAACCTTTGCCCTGGTTACCGTGATTTACATGATTGCCGACTTTTTCGAGAAAGTTGACAAACTGATTGAATCCGGTTTGGCTTTCCCGAAAGCGGCGCTGTATTTTGTCTCGCGAATTCCGCTTGAACACCTGATTCCCGCCAGCACGCTGCTTTCGGTATTGGTGGTGTTCGGCATGATGAACAAGCATAACGAAATTACGGCTCTGAAAACCGGGGGGGTCAGCATTTACCGTCTGTTAAAGGCACCGTTCGCACTCGGTGTGATTTTCAGTCTGGTCCTGCTGATGTTTTCCGAAATATTACTGCCGATTGTGCGATCCAATGCCAATCGTATCTGGATGGAAGAAGTCAAAAAGGTCCAGACCACTTCCAGACGAAAGAATATTTGGCTGAAAGGCCATCGATCCATCTACCACATTCAATTTTTTGATCCGGTGAGATTGAAGGCCTTTGATGTGAGCCTGAATTTTTTCGATGACGATTTCCGATTGACGCGTCGCATCGATGCACGTGAAGGTGAATATACGGAAGGGCACTGGGTATTCCGGGAAGCCATGGAACAGGTTCGCAACCCGGATGACGGTTCTTTTGTGGTTCGGCATCGCGATCAGATGTCCGTGCCATTGGATTTCGAACCGCTGGATTTGAAGCGCGTGGCCAAAGCGTCCGACGAAATGAGTCTGCCGGAATTGGCCGACTACATCCAAACCGCCGAATCGGAAGGCTACGATACCACAACCTACCGGGTCGATTTTCATGCCAAGATCGCCTATCCGCTGGTATGTCTTATCCTCTCTGCTATTGCCGTGGCCATTGCGGGGAGGGGGAAAAGAGGAGAGAACCTTGCCATCGTGCTGGTCACCGGCATCGGTTTGGCCTTTTGCTTTTGGGTGCTGCACGGCTTCAGCCTGTCGCTGGGCTATGCCGGGATGCTGCCACCCTTGGTGGCGGCCTGGCTGCCGAATCTAACCTATTTTTTTACGGCTGTCGTCTTATTGCTGAGGGCCGAATAATTGAAACCCACCCTGCGGCAACAGAAATCCGGGCGCCTTGACCGTTTGCGGGAATCCGTTGAAACGGTCATGCATGGTCATCATGGCGATCGTTCGGCTCTATCAGGCGTTTTGAGAGGCGCTGCCGCTGTATACGGCACAGCAGTTCGCCTCCGGGCGAAACGCTTTCGTCAACAGCGGCTGTTGTCTCATCGATTGCCCTGCCGGGTGATCTCGGTGGGCAATATTACATTGGGCGGCACGGGAAAAACCCCGATGAGCGTCTATCTGGCCCAATTGCTGCACGCTGCCGGTCATCGTGTGGCGGTCGTCAGTCGCGGCTACAAAGGGCTTTCCGAAAAGAAGGGGGGCATTGTAAGTGATGGCCAGCGCCTTCTCATGGCGCCTTCCGTGGCCGGCGACGAACCCTATTTGATGGCGCGACAGTTGTTGCCCGGCGGCATACCGGTTATCGTCGGACAGGATCGGGTTCGCTCGGGCCTGCTGGCGATCCGGCGCTTTCATACCGAGGTCATTGTCCTCGATGACGGCTTTCAGCACCTGCGGCTGCAACGGGATCTTGACATCGTTCTGCTGGATGCCACGAATCCGTTTGGCAACGGCTATCTTTTACCCCGGGGCACATTGCGGGAGCCCCTGTCATCACTGTCGCGGTCCGATATTTGCCTGTTGACCCGCTGTCCTCCTGCGATGATGGAAAAGAGCATGTCAGCGCTTGCCACTTCACTGGAAGGCCTGGCTGCCGATAACATTAGTGGACCGATCTTTGCCGCGGCCCATACCCCTTTCATTCAGGAGTGCCTTGGGGGCGGCTGTGACAATCCACCGGACGCCAAGCTTAATCCGGGGGACTGTGCCGGGGAACCCGTGTTTGCTTTCTCGGGCCTTGCCCGCAATGATGCCTTTGTTAATACCTTGCGCGATATGGGCTTTGAACTCAAAGGTAGCCTGGCATTCTCCGACCATCACGTCTATTCTCGGGGCGAGATTGAGGCGATCGCCTCCCAGGCGGATCGCAAAGGTGCTCGGTGGCTGTTGACCACGGAAAAAGACCGGGTCAAGATTGATCCCGACTGGATACACACCATGCCATTATGGGTCGTCGGGATCCGGATGGATTTAGGGGGTCGAACCAAAACTTTTGAGCAGTTGGTGATGCAAAAACTTTTTCCATCATCTTGTTGATCGGTTCTACTATCTTTTGGCATCCGGATTCGTTTTGAACGATGACGGGCTTGCAATCTCCCGATGGATTGGATAGAGAAACGCACGCGCCATGTGAATAAGCAGGGGAGCTAGTTATAATGAATATACTTGGATTGTCGGGTTCTTTGACGCATGACCCTTCGGCCGCCCTTTTCATCGACGGGCAACTTGTGGCCGCGGTAGAAGAGGAGCGTTTTCTGCGCGACAAGCACGCCAAACGTCAATGGCCTTATCATTCCGCCCGCTATTGCCTCGAGTCCGCCGGTATTGCGCCGGAAGATGTCGATGCCGTGGCGTTTCCGTTTGCATCTTTCGATTTCAACTATCCCGGTCGCTGGCATTTTGCCAAACGTTACTGGTATGCGCCAGACCGGGCCCTCAACGCCCTTTTTAACGGTAATCGTTTGTTCCGCCGCAATCGCCGGGCGATTTTGAATTTAATGCGGCGCCTGTCCATCGATCCGGAGCGGACCCCTTTTGTGCCGGTGGCCCATCACCTGGCCCATGCCAGCAGCGCCTATCACCTGAGCGGCTATGACGGCAAAGTGGCGATCCTCGGCATCGATGGTAAAGGTGAATATGCCACGACCTTTTTTGGGTATGGTGACAAGGGCCGCATCCACTGTATCAAGGAATTCTACGATCCGGATTCCCTCGGGGGCGTCTACGGGGCACTCACCCAATACCTCGGCTTCGAAATGCTGGACGGCGAGTTCAAGGTGATGGGCATGGCACCTTATGGGGACTCTACCAAATATGACTTCTCCCCCCTGATCCGGTGTGACGGCCGTTCCTTCAACGTGGACACCACCCTTGTCAATACCGTGGGCCTGCGTCGTTACAAGCAGGACGGCCTGGGCTTCTATTTCAGCCCTAAACTGGTGGACTGGCTGGGGCCCAAGCGGGAAGGGGACGAGATCGATGATCCTTACGTGGACTATGCCGCCAGCATGCAGAAACTGCTGGAAGATGTGTCCCTGCAGTTGATCGAAACCTATCTGGGAGATGTCCTGCGTGAAACCGGCAAACTGTGCTTTGCCGGGGGGGTGGCCCTGAACGTCAAATTGAACCAACGGATCATCGATCTGCCGCATGTCGACGAATTGTTTGTCCAGCCGGCCGCCAGTGATGCCGGAACAGCGGTGGGAGCAGCATCCTATGTCGCCCATGAAATGGGCGACGTGATACGCAAGCAGGAGCACGTCTACCTGGGGCCGTCCTTTTCGACGGAAGACTGCCGCCAAGCCTGCGAATCCCATCCGGAAAAGCCAGCCTTCGAGCAGGTGGATGATGCCCCCCAGGCGGCGGCCCGTCTCTTGGCCGATGGGCACCCGGTGGCCTGGTTCCAGGGCCGCATGGAGTTCGGTCCGCGGGCATTGGGCAACCGCAGTATACTAGGCGATCCCAGCCGGCCCGGAATTGCCGATCGCATCAACGAGCAGATCAAGTATCGCGAGCGTTGGCGTCCCTTCTGCCCCAGCATCCTGGATCGGGCGGCCGAGGATATCCTGCAGACCGGTCACCCGGCGCCCTACATGACTTTTGCCTTCACCGTGGCCGACCACTGGAAGGAACGTATCCCGGAGGTGGTCCATATGGACGGGACCGCCCGGGCCCAGGTGGTCACCCAGGCCACCAACCCGCGCTATTACGCGTTGATCGAGGAACTGGAGAAGCTTCGCGGGGTACCGGTGGTTCTGAACACCTCGCTCAACCGGCGCGGGGAGCCCATCGTGTGCACGCCCACCGATGCCCTGAACATGTTTTACGGTTCGGACCTACAGTATCTTTTCCTGGAAAATCTGCTGGTACGCAAGGCATCCTGAGCCTGAGGTCGCGCATCCGAGTTCAGAACAACCGGCCTGCTGCCAGGGCCTGATCCAATTTGGGCATGACCATGTCGGCCGTGATCGCTTCCATGCAATTGACGCCTTTGAAGGTACACGACTTTTTATAGCAGCCGATGCATTCCTGGTTCGCCTGGACCACCCATGGCCGGCACCGATAGGGCGCCACCCGGTCCGGTTCGGTGGGGCCGAACAGGGCGACATAGGGTGTGCCCACGGCAGCGGCAAGATGCCCCGGGCCGGAGTCGGGGCCGACACAGGCGGCTGATTTTTTCAGCACGGCCGTGAGTTCCAGAAGCGATGTCCGGCCGGTGAGATTCAACAGGCGTTCCGACCCCAAGGCCTTCTCGAGCCGATCGGCCGGCTTTTGCTGGGAGGCATCGCCCACCAGCACAACCCCATGCGTCCCGTTTCCCAGAATACGCTCCACCAGGTCCCGATAGCCTTCATAGGTCCAGTCTTTCGATGCCCAGGACGATCCCATCACTACCGCAATATAGGCTGGCCGCCGCGGAGCCTGCAGCGAAGGCGGCAGGTGATCGTCGTTAAGGGCTGCAAAACCGAAATCGGGCGCGTTGGAGGGACGAATCCCTAAGTATTCGATGAATTTCAGATAATGGTCGAGTTTGGGTTGTTTGTCACTGAAATGGGCAAGGTGTCGGTTGTTGAAAACCCAGTTGAATTCCTTGGCATTGCGCGGATGTACGCCGATTCGAAAAGGCGCTCCCGACAGGAAAGAAAAAAGACCGCTTTTGAAATGGCGTTGGAGATCCAATGTAATGTCGAAGCTTCGGCCTTTGAGTTCTCCGTGCAGGTCGCGGACGGCGGCGAGACCCCGGGGACGATCGAAAACAATCACATTGTCAATCAGCGGGTGAAAGTCCACCAAGGTCCGCCAACTGGGCTCCACCAGCCATGTGACGGTTGCGGCCGGCCATTGTCGCTTGATATGGCCGGGGAGACAGAGGCCACGGACGAGGTCTCCGAGTGATCCCATCAGGATAATCAGGACCGATGCCTCAGGGGGGAACGAATCAGGGGATAGGTTGGATGCCATTTTTTCCATCACGATGAAGTCTTTGCCATGCCATCAATCGGCCAGGGCGCCCCTGGGACGAGATCTTTACAATAACCTATATCTGCAGCCGGATGCCTCATGTGGCCAAAGCCTTCCTTGACAGGATCGCCGCCAATTCACGGGGAAGGCTGTGTTTGGCGATGGCCCGCTGCCAGCGTTCGATGTAACGCGATGTCAAACGGTCTCGATTTTTCAAATAGCGGGCCTTGTCAAAATCGATGATATGGGGCGTACCTTTTTCGTCCACCAGAATGTTGCCCGGGTGAAGATCCCGATGCCAGATGCCATGGCGAATCAGAATCCGGATTTGCGCTACCACGCGCTTATAAACGGACTGGCGATGATCGCATTTTTCCTGGGCAATTTGGAGCAATGAACACTGGCGCGGGATCGCCGTCATAACCAGCCAGCATGGTCCCATGCATTTGCCCCTGAATGCAAACGCAACAGGGTGTGGGGCCTCAACACCGATTCGACGGGCAGTTTGCAGCCAATGGAACTCCTTTTCGCCACGGGACTGCGGCCAGTGAATATAGGTGCGTTTGTTGACGTGCCGGATCAGGCCACCCCTGGCATAATGTTTGACCGCAACAGATCCGATCCCTTTCAAAGAAGCGATGGTAACACCTTGCCGACCGGACAGGACGTCACCGGCTGGCAGGGGCGGGTTTTCGATGAGCATCTGCAAGTGCTGCAGCTGAACACTGGTCAATTCCCGAAATGCACCCAAGTGGTATCCATCATAATGGTGGCGGCTTAAAGGACTCATGCGGGTTTCAAGACCTTTTCCGCGGCTGCAATGATTTCTGCGGGTAACAGGGACTCCATACAGGCACGTGTTCCCGTGGGGCAAGTCTTCCCTCCATGGCGCGCACAGGGTTTACAGGGTAGATTATTTTTTTCTGCAACAACAGCCTTGGGATTCTGCCAGGGGCCGAATCCGAAAGAAGGACTGGTGGCACAGAAGATGGCGACGCAGGGGATTTTAAACGCCGAAGCCATATGGAGCGCCATGCTGTCGTTGCAGATCATGATCGCGGCGTGCCGGGCAATGGCCATGGCTTCGGCCACGGATGTCTTGCCGGCCAGATCGATCACGTTCAGATCCTCGGCCACCCGCTGGTTCACGTGGCCGTCGCCTGCCCCCCCCAGAAGGGCAACCGCATACCCCTGTTCCAGAAAATGGGCGGCAACGGTCCGATAATGCTTCCAATCCCACATTTTGGTGGGCCAGGCACTGCCGGGAACCAGCAGGACAATCGGTTTGTCCTGGGCCAGGAGGCTTTGGGCGTCAGGGCCGAGATCTTCCCGCTGAGGGGGGTATAACCGCAACCGCCAATCGAATGCATCCAGGGAGGCTTCCTGGCCTAAAATCGATAGATTGCGCAGAACGTCATGATCGGCAGCTTGCCGGGCTTGCCTGGTGTGAAAAACAAAAGAAAGCTTGGCATTGTCAAACCCCGTGCGATGGGGGATGCCGCTGGCCAGGAGCATCAGGGCGGTGCGATAGGAGCGCTGCAGGGCGTAGACTCTTGCGAACCCCATTTTACGCAAATCATGCCCCATTCGGATCAGGCCCGAGAGCCCGGCGGCGCGATGCCGTTTATCAAACGCGATGACGCCCTTTAGAAGGGGGTCCCGCTCCACGATCCCGGTGCCGGCCGGTGTGGTCATCATCCACAGTTCGGCCTCGGGATAGAGTTTATGGACACCGGCAATAACGGGTGTCGATAGGATCGTGTCACCGAGATAGCTCGTTTGAATTATCAGGATACGCATCAACTTGCCTGCCCTGTCATACCACGCTGCGATCTGCCGGACCCTGCGGTTTTAACAGTTGCTCGATGGCTTGGACAGCCATGGCCGTGCCGCCCTGGCGTTCGGCCACATAGCGCTGAAGGGTGTCGATTACAATTTTCGGCGGCGGCGGCGCTGCGACGGCTTTCAGCAAATGATCACCGACTTGGCGCCAGTCCTCGGCGACATGGACAAGCCCTTGGTCAAAGATTTCCGGTCCGACCCATTCAAATGTTTTCCAGGATGGACCAATGATGGGAACAATGCCGCAGGTCAACGGTTCCAGAAAATTCTGTCCGCCCAGCGGGGCCAGCGACCCCCCCACGAATGCACTGGCCGCGGCGGCATATGCGCTGACCAGTTCACCGAAAACATCCCATAGAATCACCCCGCCGGGATTAACGGGCGCAGTGATGCGGGAACGCAGATGGCCGGTGATGCCGGCGGTGTTGAGTCGGCTCTGCCATGAGGCGACGCGGTGCATGTGCCGGGGGAAAAGGCCGATCAGGATGTCCGGTCGCCGATCAAGGAGATAGCCGATCAATTGACCGACAGCCTCCTCCTCTTCCTGCCGTACGGATCCAAGCACGACAAAAGGCGTTCCTGCCGGGATTAGCGCCCGGACAGGGTTGGGTTGGCCAGTCTTGGGGCCTGTAATGGCCCGATCGAATTTCATATTGGGCATGACCGACACCTTGGAAGGGCCGTAAAGGCAGGCGTAGCGATCCGCGTCCTCCGGGCTGACAGCCATAATGAGGTCAGGTCCCAGCGTATGCCAGAATCGGGGCCAAAGCTGGTAGTGACGCAAATTTTTGGCCTGCATGCGCCCATTGACGATGACCATCGGAATGCCATTAATCTTTAATGCGTTCATAAGCCCCGGCCAGATTTCCGTTTCGAGAAGCACCATGATGCGGGGCTGGATGGCGTCCACGGCCTTTTGCATAAGCGACGGCCGATCGAACGGGAAGAATGCCGATGCCCATTGGTCGCGTTTGCTGGCCGAACGCAGTCGTTGCATGACGGCATCAAGGATGTCTTTCCCCTGGCGTGTATTGGTCGTGACCAGGATGCGGTGGGGGGTGTCCCCACCCAACGTATCGAGAATCATGCCGGCCAAGTAGGATTCACCGGCCGAAGCCGCCTGTATCCAGATATCCATGGGACCGATAGGGAAAGACCGGCCCAGACGTTGGGGTAAACCGTCGCGCAACCGATGGTTGCGGCCAAGAAAAGGGGTGGCGCCACGCCACAGCCACTCATAGGCCTGCAAGGCTAACCCTATCGCACCTGAATGTTTCACCGTCTTGGATTACCCCATTAAAGCGCTTAAAGATTGATTCAGCACGTCATGATTACAATAACATACTGAAACGGCGATACTATTTAAATGGGATGCGACTGTCAATTTAAAAGGGATGGCGCATTTCTCCTGAATATAAAACAGGGGCGGCGCTGTGGAGTCGTTGTTGAAGGTAGAGGGGGTTTATGCTATGAACATTGGGTTTAAAAACGGCGATGCCTTGACAACATGAGGGCCCTTGCCATTGACCCGTTAATTGTTCAGCAGGACAATGCCGACAGCCTCCAATGCATACTGGGGGGGCATTGAAAGGAGAACCATGACAGCCCAACACCTTGTGTCGGTTGGCCCTGTGACGTGCGGATCGGAGAAGCTTTTTTTAATTTCCGGCCCTTGTGTGATTGAAGATGAGTCCATCATGATGCAGACGGCGGAACAACTGAAGGTGATCGCCGAGCGTCTTCATCTGCCGCTGATCTTCAAATCATCGTTTATGAAAGATAATCGAAGTGCCATGGCCCATTACCATGGGCCGGGCCTGGATGAAGGGCTTGCCCTGCTGGCCAAGATCCGGGAAACGTTCGAAGTGCCCATCATCACGGACGTGCACTTTCCCGAACAGGTCCAAGCGACGGCCGAGGTTGCCGATATCATTCAGATTCCGGCCTATCTCTGTATGCAGACAGCCCTGGTCACAACGGCCGCCCAAACCGGACGAGCCATCAACATCAAGCATGGCCAGTTTCTGGCCCCGGCGAATATGATCAAACCGGTTCAGAAAATCGAAAGCCTCGGTTACCATGATATTCTGCTGACGGAGCGTGGTTATACGTTCGGCTACAACGACCTGATCGTCGATCCCCGCAGCTTTTACGAACTGCGCCAGATCGGATACCCGGTTGTCTTTGACATTACCCACAGTATCCGCCGCTATGGAATCCCCAGCAAGGATCCCCGTGGCAGCAGTCGTGAATACCTGACAACCATCGCCCGTGCCGGGGTTGCCGCCGGCGTCGATGGCATCTTCGTGGAAGCCCATCCGAACCCCCCGGAGGCGTTGTGCGACGCAGCCAGTCAGCTGGCCCTGGATCAAGCCGAAGACTTTTTTAAACCCCTGATCGACATTCACAATCTCGTCAAAGAACAGCGCGATTGATACGACGGCCTAAAACGGACGACATACCGTTGGCATGGGCTTGGCGCCAATTGTTAGAAAAAGCATCGCATCGAATGAAGATGGTCATCCGGTGCAAAGAAAGGACTGACTATGGATTTGTATCTTGATTCGGCGGACTTCAAGGAAATCGAGGAAGCGTTCCAACTGGGTTTCATCAAGGGACTCACGACGACGCCGACATTCATGCACCGCCACGGCATTACCGACATTGACGGTGCCATCGTCAAACTGTCTGGGATGGTGCCGGAGCTTCAGGTGGAGGCGCTGGGTGAAAAACACGATGAAATCGTTTCCGAGGCCCATCGCCTGCTCGAGCTTCCATTGGCCAAAGAACCTGTTTTTAAGGTGCCGATTTCCCTGGAAGGGTTGCGGGCATGTAAAACTCTGACGGACGAGGGCCATCGCGTCAACGTGCATTTGATCTATACCCTCAACCAGGCGTATATGGCCATGGCGGCCGGCGCGGCTTTCGTATGCCCCCTGGCCGGACGTCTGCAGGACCAGGGACACGAAGCCATCCTGCTTTACGAGCAGTGCGTCGATCTGGTGGAACGCTATGGTTATTCCACCAAAATCATGTTTTCTTCCGTACGCTATCCGGACCATATCCGCCAGGCGGCTCTGGCCGGCGTCCATGTCTGCACGGTTCCCTGGGGCGTGATGAAGCGGCTGTGCGACAACGCTTTGACCAAGGTCGGCACGGAACAGTTTTTCGAACATACGCGTCTGATGACCGTCAAGGTCAAAGACGTCATCCGGGAAAACAACCCCATCAGCCGTCTTTCGGAAACCGTAAAAGACGCCCTGGTGAAAATGACCGCTTCGCGGATAGGCGCGGTGACCCTCGTCAATGATGCCGGCGAACTGGCGGGTGTTTTTACAGATGGTGATGTACGCCGCCGTCTCCAGGAGAATGGCGAAGGCATCCTGGATAAACAGATGGGGGATGCGGGCTACACGCCCGACCCCTTTACCGTCAATGCCGATGCGCTTCTGTACGAAGCCGTCAACGTTTTCAATGCGCACCAGATCGACAATATCATCGTTCTGGAAGACAACGTACCCGTCGGGATCCTGGATATCCAGGACCTGGTGAAAATGGGCCTTTTGGGATAACGGCCATGACCACCAGCGATTCCTTCCTGGCCTCCGGGGTGGCGGCCTTCCAAAAGGCCGGCGCCCAGTTCGTGATACCGCCCGAAGCGTTACAGAAGAAGCTGGCCCGGATCCGCGCCCTGATATTCGATTGGGATGGCGTTTTTAATACGGGCCAAAAAGGCGAAGGGGTGACCAGCCATTTTACCGAGCCGGATTCCATGGGCAGCAACATGCTGCGCTTCGGGCTCTGGTTGCCCCAGGAATCCATGCCGATTACTGCCGTGATCACCGGCGTGGACAACCGGTCGGCCATGCACCTGGCCCGCCGGGAGCATTTTCACGACGTCTATTTCAGCATTCGCAACAAGCGCATCGCCGTGGATCACCTGTGCTCGGCCCATGGCCTTCGGCCCGATCAGGTGGCTTGCCTGTTTGATGATATCAACGATCTTGAAATGGCGCAGATTTGCGGCGTGCGATGTCTTCTGCCCCGGGCAGCCAGCCCCATGTTTACCCATTATGTCGTCAGCCGCGGTCTGGCGGACTACGTTACGGGCTGCGGCCCGGGTGAACATGGCGTGCGTGAGTTTTCCGAGATGGTGTTGGCCGCTTCGGGTCGCTACGAGCAAATCGTTGCCGCCCGGATGACCTGGAACGACCCGTACCAGGCCTATTTTACCCAGAGGCAGGCCATTCTGACGAATTTTTATACCCAAAAGGCCGATCAGATTCGACCGGCCTCCAATATTTCTTGAGACTGGTGGTGGGTTTTTAAATTGGGTATGCAGTTTTTTGCCTCGTGCGGAAAAAATCCAGGGGGTCTTCTGTTGAAGCCGATTGCGGGGTTGATAGGGCGCCTATCGGTATCCGCCATTGAGGCAATAGGCCGTCTTGTCGGCTGGCTGGCCTACACTCTCGACATCCGGCATCGCCGCATCATCCTCCAGAATATGGCCTTCATCTACCCGGACTTGAATTGGCACCAGGCCCGACTTTTGACCAAGCGCATTTTCCGGCATTTTGCTATCGTTCTGTTTGAAATCGTTCAATTACCGTTCGTATCGAAAAAACAACTGATTGGACGGGTCCGTTTCGAGGGGCTCGAAACCTTAGTCGAGGCCATGAATCATCCCCGTGGTTGCCTGATCTATTCAGCCCATATGGGGAATTGGGAATTGGGATTTCTGTCGCTTTCAGCCCGATTAAATCATTCGGTCCTGACGGTGGCCAAACCCATCAAATGGCAGTTGGCCCATCAGTGGCTTACAGCCCTACGATCCCGTTTTGGAAACCGGGTGGTTTTCAAAGAGGGGGCGATGCCCTTTATGATCCAATCCTTGCGCGCTGGGCATACGGTCGCGGTTCTCATCGATCAGGGGGTGCGTCGCACCGAGGCGGTGGAAGTGACCTTCATGGGGAAGCGCACCATGGCAACGCCGGCTGCGGCATTGCTGGCCCTGCGCTGCCGCATGCCCGTGGTGCCCATTTTTTGCGTAAGACAGGCAGATGGGCACTATCTCATCCGCGTTGAGCCCCCCGTGACCATCGAACGCACGGCATCGCTACGCGACGATATCAACACGTATACCCAACGTCTCATGCAGGTCCTCGAGACCGCAATAAGGAAGCACCCCGAACAATGGTTCTGGTTCCACAAACGGTGGAAAAGAACTTATCCAGAAATCTACCCCCAGTATCAAGTTTTGCGGCGGCGGAAACGAATCAAAAAGGGACTGGAGGTATAAATGCCTCAAGCATACGCACTAGAGGCCTTGACAGAGCCGCTGCCGCTTTTTAGGGGCGTCCGATGGCATGGGGTGCTTCGGTGAACGCGTACATCCATCCCGGATGGCGATCAACTTTAATCGACAACGGCCTAACCGGTTTCGATGCTTTCTGGAACATGGACCTGCCGCTCCTGGATACGCCCAACACGAGTCGGGGGGGCTTCAGTTCGGTGGCGCGGATGGACCTGAAGGGCAACGATACCACCCAACGCACACTGATCATCAAACGCCAGCAGAATCACAACAGCCGGACCTGGCGGCATCCCCTGAAGGGCCTTCCGACAACCCAGAAAGAGTTTGCCAATATTCTTCGGTTTAAAAGACGGGACCTGGAAACGGTCACACCTGTTTTTTTTGCCCGACGGCGCGTTGTCGACGGTGATCAGGCTATCCTGGCCACGGCTTATCTAGAAGGCTATCTTTCGCTGGAAGACTTTTTGCGGCAATGGATCGCCACACCAAAAACTGACCTCGTGGCCAAACGTCGCGTGCTCCGCCTGACAGCCAAATGGGTGCGTCGCATGCACCACGCCGGCTTTCAGCACAACTGCCTGTATACCAAACATATTTTTGTCAACCCGAAAGACAGTCGCGTCCCTGTGAGGGGGATTGACCTTGAGAAAGTCCGCTGGCAGATACGGGCAACCAAACGTTGGCGCCACGATTTGAGTTCATTGTTCAGGCGCACCGCGGGCCTGAGCAGGACGGACCGTCTTTGTTTTCTCCAACACTACTTCGGGGCGGATATGGTGAATCCGGAGGTTCGGCGGGCCTGGCACCGCATTCATCAGGCCATGGCCCGCAAGAAAAGTTGATGGATAGGTCAGGCTTGCATTGATCTTTCTGTCGCGGGACGGACCACGGCGCTAGAAATATTTTTCAAAATGGCGGCGCAAACGGTTTTCTTGGTTGTGGCTTAGTTGTGTGGTTTGACAATACGCGTCGAGGAAAATCTGGCGTACAGGCGCGAGGCAGTCGATGTCGCCATCATATCGAAAAAGATGGCGCAGATTACGGATGCGCAGCCCTATTTTTAGGGGCCGCCTGTGGAAGCGCATATCGGCCACATCGATCAATCCGAGGCGATGATCGGGTGTCAGCACAATGTTGCCGAAGTGAATCGACCGAAAGTAGATCCCCTGTTGGTGGAGGGTAGCGAAAAACAGGCCCAGTCGCTTGGACAGGTCATTGCCAATGGGGGTTTGGATACTGTGCTCCCGTAGTGTAATACCCTCCAGAGGAAAATAGTGTACGGCTGTGCGATTGATGGACGGGATCCGATAGACAGCCGACACCTGGACAGTGGGAATGCCAAAGGAGATCAGCCGGGCGGCATTATTTTTGAAACGTTTGACATAGGGGTAAAGCCGTGCCGAAGACAATAGACGTTTGGCACGGAACAGTTTGAGTATCGATTGGTCTTTGAGACGCAGCACTTTATGGCTTATTTCCCCGTTGATCGTGTCGTGCGAAAGGGACTGCGCGCCACATGCAAGGTCTTTATAGCGAGAAGATGTTAGTCGTTGCATTTGGGATAGCCTGCTGGTTATTCGTATGTAAACCATAACCTGGGTCGTTTTATTCCATGCTGTTTCTGAAAGGGAAACATTTGATTAGCTTCTCTTGAATAACAGCTAAATCCTGACGCTGGTAATGGTCGATTATATTGATGAATTCTTTGGTAACCAAATGGTCATTCAATGATTTCGGGGCGGCTTCTAACCCAAAGATGCTATAATAGTCACGAAATTTGAAACCCCCGCCTTTTACCCTGTCGGACAACTGAATCCATGCATTGGGAATGCCCAATGCGTCCGCTGCGATCAAGCCATGCATCGCCGATGAAAAAATGACTTCACAGGTCATTATTTTCTTTAAAACCTGTGAAACCGGCGCAAATATGTCAATTTCTTCAATATCGGAATAGCGCTCGCAAAGCTGTTTTACACTCGGATTACCCTTGTCCTTGTAGTGGCATATCAACCCAACTCGATGGGTTTTGGCAACGGGACGTTTTTCTACAAGAAGGTGGGCAAGCAAGCCGGGATCCCCTAGAACGATATTGGGGGGGATGTTGCGGATACACTTCTTTGTTAAATGGCCCCGCACAGCAACATAATCGTGTTTGCTGCGTGCCGGTTTGACTGCGCTGATAAAGCCCGTACCCCAGACCACGATGCGCCGTGATAGCAGGCCTTCTTTTTTTCGCTGCAACAGACTGCCTTGAGCCACAAGGTCGCATTGGTTGATTTTGGCATGCGTAATCGGGCCTTTATAAATGCGGCCGCATATCATTGGGGATAATGCATCACCGAAATTAGGTTTCGATTTTGACCAGTGCAGACGCAAGGTTTTTTTAGACATTCGGGAAAACCTCTCTGATGCGAGTTTTCAGCAGGGTGTGGAAAATGGTGCCGCACCGCCAGTTTTGCAGCAGTCGAATTATATCACGGCGAAAGGCATGCTGAAATTTTCGGTTAGAGGTGTGTTTCTTCATACCATCAAGGTCGATAATGAATAGCTGGTCTTGAGCGACGATAAGATTGCTTGCTTTCAAGTCGCTGTGGCTAAGACGAAGCCGACAAAATTGCTGCAGAATGCGAAGAACAAGGTCCGCGCAATTGTTCAGTACGTCGATGTCGGACAGGTTTTGTTGGATAACTTCATTGATCGGTTGACCTGCCAAATAGGCCGATATGAAATAAGCGCGCCCCCGTAGCGGTCCCCATCGCTCTTCGATGACGGCCAAGGGTTGCGGGGTTGATACACCTATGAAACGCAACCGGTTGGCATTGCGCCATGAGACCATGGCCCTTGTGGGTCGAATTGCCCGGCGTAGGCGGTGCCAAGGGTTTTTTAAATTGTAGCGCTTGACGACCAATTGCTGATTCCCAAATGTAGTTCTGACGACAGTTGCGGTATTTCCGTCTTTAATGATGGTGCCGCCTGCAATCGTTTGCTCGGGTTCATCCAGCAGTGACTGCCGTCTGTCGTTATGCCAGGCCCGATTACACACCGTTAGAGATCGCCACTCTTTTCGGGCCCTAAAGTCCGTACAGGAGCGTAAGGTTTTCTGAAGGTATTTTTTCTCCCGCCAGTCCGTCCATTGTCTAATCGCTTTGGTAACACGTTTTTTCATCCGAGGCGTTTGCTGCCAATTGCGACACCGACAGTAATAGTCGAAAAACATTTGAAGACTGGTGTCATCTTCAGAAAAAAACTGGGATAGAAAATGCGCGATGTTGTCAATACTTGGCTGCGGCGGAAGAGGAGAATGCCAGTGCTTCCTGATATCAGCTCCGTCGATTACATGGATGTCCTGTGTCGTGAGTAGAAAGTTACCAGGATGGATATCGCGCTGGATGAGACCGGCGGCGTGCATATGTGCAATCGCTTCGATTACTCTCTCTATCGGATGATCGCCCTCGTTATTCACGTGTCCATCCGAGACATCATACATCCTCAAATCCTTGGCTTCATGAACTTTACACAGCAAAAGGGCCGGCGCGCTGCTGTCTGACAAAGTCCCTTGAAAAAGAATAGAAGGCGTGGAGATTTGCGCCGTCTCAAGATATCTGATCCCTCTGATTTCACGTGTAACGTGTCTATGCCCTCGGTCGGGATCGAGATAAATTTTGGCCACAACTTCCTCCGAATCTTGCCAGGTACAAAAACAGACGAGGCGTTTCCTAGGCAAGTTGCGGAGAATTTCATGGCAAACCAGTTCCCGGATACCGTCTTTCGAATGGATCGACAGGGTAAATGGGGGGACAATATGGCGACCGGCGCGGCGTAGGCTTTGAGCGTCATGATGGGGTAACTCGTTAATTTTTATAGATGAAGACGGTCCCGCCATCATTCCCGTCCTTTGAAAAAACGAAGGATTTTCTGAATTTGTCGTTTGTTTGCGGCTTCCAGATGCTGGATTTGACGATACGCCATGTAAAATCGCAGCCGTTGAGAGCGCGACAATCGTTGTTTTGCAATCTTGTCCAGACAGGCAATGTCTTTTATGAGCCAACGTTCCAAACCCGGACCTCCGCGTATGCGGCCAGCCGGGCAGTCAATAAAGAAAACACGGGGTGGTTTTGCCACGGTAACCAGTATATTGCGCCATTTGAGATCGACATGACTGAATCGGTTCTGGTGGAGACGACGGGTATGGTGAGCGATTTGCTTGCTGACGTCTTCCACCCACTGAGGATCGTGCAGGAAAGCATGGTTTGACTTGTGGAGATCTGCCAGGTCACGGGTGTCAGGAATCTCCAACGTGACGAGGGCGCCTCTTACGAATATCCCGCAACAGGATTGCTGACCGTATGCAACCACCCGGGGGATCGGGATGTCTAGTGTCTCAAAAAAGGACAAATTTTCCCATTCGGCACGAACACGGCTGCGCCCGAACCAACGTTTCAGTCTTTTACCACCAGCGCTGTACGTTTTAACATAGAAAGTATGTTCGTTTGTCGTCACTTTTATGACACGATTGATCGGACTGGAAGTGATGTACTTGCCCTCAACGGCAAAGGCGGCATCGATCGAGGGAAAAATGTCGGAGGCCTCTGTATTGCGGAAAGCGGATGTCACGTACCAAAAACTTGACAATCTTCACTACCTCTTTTGCAAGCATTCTTTTGTGCCATATATGGAGTCTGGACGGCCTTTTTCAACGAAATAGGTTCGGATTCTTGCGACGAAACTCGCGATAACCCGCCATGCCGCGACGGTCAACCCGGCGCCAGAATGACCTGTTCAGTCGAAAAGCCTCGCGCCAGGGGCGCTTGGTATAAGCGGCAATAAACCGCAGCCGGTCCTGCCGGGTCAACCCAATATCCATACTCGAAAAATAAAGCCCGGCCACATCCTTGACCCGCCAGCGGTTTCTCAGTTTGCGATGTTGGGCCGCCCGATGGAGATCGATCAGGTAAAGCCGGGCCAGCATGCCCTCGCTATCCAGTAGCGGTGATGCGGTATCCAAAAGAAAATGACAGATATAAAGATCGCGGTGATTGATCCCGTTGGCATGCATGGCGCGGGTCATTTCCGCTACCCGGTGGATGATGGCCCGCTTGAGGGCTGGCGCTGGCGGGGAATCGGGCCAATCGCGGCAATAATCTTCTAGGCTGATGGTGGGTTTCAACTCTTTCGTGATGATGAAAGATTCCATTTTGGCGGGGTTGCGGCCCCGTTTACCATACCCCGCAAGCTGCATGGTCGGTATACCGAGTTCATGGAGCTGCTCAATGGCCCGCCATTCGTTCTCAGCGCTGACGATGGGCCGGCGGAATTTTAGTATATAGGTGACGAGGGCTTTCCATCCAATCCCTGAAAAGACTTTTGCAAAATAGCTTTGACCGTCAAGCTCGAAGCGGAACGTACGACGCCCTTCCTTTTCGCGGTAGACCTCGCCATCCAATCCGTGCAGCAGTTCATACACATCTTTTCCCTGCCAGGCGCTGCGAAGGGGTTCGGTCAAGATTTGCATGACGACTCCGCCTCGATGATGTCCGCCACCCTGGCATGCATGCTGAAAACGTCGTGGCGGCGTACATATTGCTGGCCGTTAGCGGCCCAGGTTTCCCGGTGTGGCGAGGATAACATTTCCGGAAGCAAACGGTTAAGCGCCTCCTGGCGGTAGGGTGAAGGAATCAGTCTGCCCGCATCGGCTTTCTGGATATAGGGGCTGTAGCCGCAAACGTCTGTTGCCAGCACGGGCAGCCCGGCCGCCATGCCCTCGATCAAGACAATACCGGCGGCTTCGCGATAGGCGGGATGAAGTAAGATATCAGCGCTGAAAAGGAAACGGGGAATGTCGTCCCGGCCATGAAAAAAGAGGATTTGCCCGGAAATGCCCAGTTTTTTGGCCAGGCGGTTGAAAGGCCTGAAATTGTCCTTGCCGATGATAACCAGAACAGCCTTCGTGCGTAATGCGTCCGGAAGGGCGGCGAAGGCCTTCATGGCCCGATCTGTGCCTTTGGTCCGAAAACCCGAGCCCACCATCAAAATCATATGGGCGTCTTGGGTAATCCCTAATTCCTGCCGCAGTTGATATCGGATTTTTTGACTATCGGGAGGTCTCAGGCGGTCACGGGCGATACCCGGTGGTAAAAGGTGGAATCGTTCGGACGGCGTGTTGTAGTAACGTTGATAGATCCTCTGGTCGTTCTCCGCCAGCAGAAAGATCTGTGTTCGGGAACACGGATCAAAAACGGCTTGTTCAAGGGACAGGTAGGATTGGCAACGCCCGGTAAAACGATACCAGAACGGTTTACTCTCAATCCGTTCGGCAAAGCAGCTGTCGCCGGCAAAATAAAAATCCAGTCCCGGCATTTTACTGAACCCCACCACGGCGTCATAGCGGTTGCCGCGGGTCCGGCGATGCACTTCCCGGGCCAATGCCAACCGGCGCCGGTGGTTGCTGAATGCTCTGAGTTTCACCACCTTGACGTTCAGGCCTGTGGGCATCTCACCGTTCCAGTAGGGCGTAAATACATCCACCCGATGCCCACGAGCCAGGCACGTTTGGGCGACTTGAATAAAGTCCCGCTGCAGGCCTCCGAAAGGAAAGTATTTGATTAACGTGAACGCAAATTTCATTGTTGGCGTATCTGGGGCGTCCCACTTTTGATGCTTCGATCCCTTGGAATGGGTTCTATTAATCCAACGCCTGCCGGAATGCAAGCGCCGACACCGAAAGAGAGCGGATTACCGATGCTTACGTCTTGCCAAAGAGAGGCAAGACTGATAACCATGGGCGCGTTCGGCCCAAATAGCTTTATCGAACCCTGTCGTGAAATGGAGCGCTACATTATGAGCCTGAATAAAGCCTTGTTGGATATTCTGGTTTGTCCCCAATGCAAGGGCGAACTGCAACTGGAGGATGATGAGAGCGGGCTGCGTTGTGAAGCCTGTCGGCTGCTTTACGCTATTCGGGATGACATCCCCATCATGCTGGTGGATGAAGCTCAAGCACTGGATTCATGAGCGTCCCGGCTCCTCCCCGACCGGCTAAACTTGTGGTGGGTTTTTTTCTGGGCCGTCGGGATATGGCCGAAGCGATCCTGGGCCGCCTGGAAGATCTCTTCGGACCGATCGATCTTGTCAGCCGATGGCTTCCGTTCGACTATACGGACTATTATACCCGGGAGATGGGAGGCCCGCTTTATCGCAGGCTGGCCGCTTTTAAGCAGCTGATCGACCAGGAACAGCTGCCGGACATCAAACTCAGCACCAATGCCCTCGAGGCCGATTATGCCGCCCGGGGACGCCGGGGAGTCAATATCGACCCGGGTTATCTGTTGCTGGAGCGTCTGGTGCTGGCCACCGGCAAAAACTTTTCCCACCGGATTTATCTGCGCCATGGTATTTATGCCGATCTGACCCTGATTTATCGCAAGGGACGGTTTGAATCGCTGCCATGGACATATCCGGATTATGCCGATGCCCGACTGCAGGATTTTCTTTACAAGGTTCGCGACCGGTATGCCCTTGACCTGAAGGCGGACCGCAACGATGGGTAGGAAACGATGCTGAAAAGTATGACCGCCTATGCCCGGGCTGAAAATCGATCCGAGCCCTATGAAGCTGTTGCCGAGATTCGGAGCTACAACAGCAAGAATCTGGATATCGCCCTGCACCTGGCCCGGCCCTTTTTACCCTTGGAAGAGCGCATCAAAGCCGCTGTGGCGGCGGTGATCCATCGCGGACGGATTGATATTCGCATCGAGATCAAGGAAAGCGGGGACGCGGGGCAGGTCTTTGAAATCGACTGGCCCCGTGCCAAGGCTTATCGCGATGCCCTGGAAGAACTGCAACGCGAGTTGAATCTCCCGGGCGGTATATCGCTGGAATTGTTGGTCAGTGCCGGTGGCATCATCAAACCGGCGGAAAAGGAACGGGATCTCGAGCCTGTTTGGTCGACAGTCGAGGTGTGCCTGGGGGCGGCGCTGTCGGCCCTGAATGATATGCGGCAGAGGGAAGGCGAAGCCCTGAGCGCTGATTTCCGGTGTCGTCTTGACGATATCGATCGCCAACTATCGATGATCGAGCAGGCCAGTGAAGGCATGCTGGAGGTCTACCAAACCAAACTCCTGGAGCGTATCCAGGCCCTGACCCAGGGGCAGGTGGAAATCGACCCCGGCCGTATTGCCCAGGAGGCTGCTTTTCTGGCGGATCGCAGCGACATCTCCGAAGAGATCGTGCGGGTGCACAGCCATCTGGAACAGTTTCGGCACATTATGGATACCGAGGTGCCTGCCGGGCGCAAACTGAATTTCCTGTTGCAGGAGTTTAATCGCGAATTCAATACCATGGGCGCCAAGACGTCACGGACCGAAATCGCCCATCAGGTGGTCGCGCTCAAATCCGAGCTGGAAAAAATACGGGAGCAGGTTCAGAATATCGAGTAGGTGGCAGCGGACCCCTTGTTGGCCCTGTCGCGAGGAAGGAAAAAGGTCAAATGGAACCGAATTTGCTGAATATTGGATTTGGCAGCACGGCGGTGGCGGAACGGGTCGTGGCCATTGTTTCTCCCAATTCAGCCCCCATGAAGCGGCTCAAAGACGAAGCCAAAAAGGATCAACGCCTGATCGATGCCACCCATGGTCGCCGTACCCGTTCGATCATTGTCATGGACAGCAATCACGTCATTCTTTCAGCGATCCAGGCCGAGACGATATCCCAGCGTTTTGCCATGCTCAAGGAAGGCAACTGAAAAGGACGCGCCGGCAGCGATGACGTTATCCTATCCCCAGGGCCGACTGTTCATCATCTCGGCTCCCTCAGGCGCCGGGAAGTCGACCCTTTGCCGTATTTTGCTGGCGCGTATGCCGGATTTGCGCTACTCCGTTTCCACCACCACACGGGCACCGCGCCCGGGGGAAGTGGATGGCAAGGATTATCGGTTCACGGACGCGGAAACATTCGAGACCGGCATAAAGAACGGCCGCTGGGCGGAGTGGGCGGAAGTACATGGCAACTATTACGGAACCTCGGCGACCTTTATCGACCGGCAGCGGGCTGAGGGGCATGATGTGCTGCTGGATATCGACGTCCAGGGGGCGGCCCAGATCCAGACCAGATACCCGCATGCCATTACCATATTTATCATGCCGCCTTCCATGGCGGTTTTACGACAGCGCCTGGAACAAAGAGGGACCGACACCCCCGCCACCATTGAGAAGCGTCTCGCCAATGCCCGTCAAGAAATGGCACAGGCTGCCACCTATCAGCATACCGTCGTGAACGACCAACTGGACGAGGCCGTGGGGATGCTGATCGATATCGTGAAGCGGTATCGAAATGGGTAATGTAATGCCCACCCACTGTTGCAGTGCGGACGATTGCCGGGGTGGGATGCGCCGCCGGGCGCAATCATGGAGATGATGGGGTATGGCCCGCCCTAAAACGGAAATTCTGTATGGGTTTCACCCAGTCTGCGAAGCGCTTCGGGCCAACCGGCGTGTGCTGCATACGGTGCTGGCCCGCCGGGGACGCCAGGGGGGGCGCATGGCTACGCTCAGGCAACTGGCCGGTCCGCAGAAAATCAACATCGAAACGGTCGATGAATCCCGGCTTACGGAATTGACGGGGCATGACGGGCACCAGGGGATTTGTGCCCGGGTGGCTCCTCTACCCTGTTGCGATTTGTCCGATGTCATCGAGGCGGTCGAGGGCGCTGGTCGCAAAGCCTTTTTTGTCCTGCTCGACAATGTGCAGGACCCCCGCAATCTGGGAGCGATCATCCGGACGGCCTATTGTGCCGGTGTTGACGGCCTCGTGATTCCGCATGATCGGTCCGCCGGACCGACGCCGCTGGTTTCCAAGGCTTCGGCCGGCGCACTGGAACACCTTCCGATCATAAGGGTTGCCAATTTGGTCCAGGCCGTCCAGCAGCTGAAAAAAAACGGACTTTGGATTGTCGGGCTGGCGGGGGGCGCCGACCAGTCCCTCTATACCTGTGATTTGAAAATGCCCTTGGGTCTGATGATCGGCGGTGAAGAAAAGGGGTTGCGTCCCCTGGTGAAACGGCAGTGTGACTTCCTCGTATCCATCCCCCAGGCACGGGCCTTTAACTCCCTGAACGCTTCCGTGGCGGCGGCCCTGGCGATATTTGAGGCCCGCCGGCAACGCTTGCCGGCGGAACAGACGACAGGAGGCGGTGTGGCTTAGCATCGCCTGCGGGAATACGCTGACCGGAGAAATCATCTGGATCATCTGAATGGGCATAAACAGCCACATCGCTCCGGGCCCCCTCTGGCTGCGCTGACGGGATATATCGTCCGAATCCTTGTCGAGGCTGCCTTCCCGCGGAAATGCCGGGCTTGTGGCCGCTACTGGTCGCCCGGCGACACGCCGATTGAGAAGGGGGATCGGCATTGGGCGTGCGACGCTCCGGACGGGGGAATGACCGCACGTTTCCAACGGGTGGCCCGTCCGTTTATCTGCCCGGAATGCCTCACGGCTTTTGAACCGATGGCGTCGCCACTATGCCGTCGCTGCGGTGTGATGTTCGGGAGCCGGATCGGTGAAGACCATTTGTGCGGCGACTGTTTGCAGCATCCCGGCCACTTCCGGCGCGCCCGATCGGCAGGTGCTTATGACGGGGCGCTCATGGCCCTGATTCACCATTTAAAATATCGGGCCTGCCTGGCGCTGGATGATTCCCTGGCGCGGCTTCTCCAGCAGGCATTTGTCCGGGATTGGGCAATGGATGAAATCGATTTGGTGTTGCCGGTACCCCTGCATGCGCGGCGGTTGCGGCAGCGGGGATTCAACCAGGCGCAAATACTGGTGAAGGCTTGGGAAAAAATGGATAAAGGACGCATGGCCGAGGTCCATTTTGCAAGGTCCCGGGATGTCATGCGACGCGCCAAGCCTACGGTTCCTCAGACCGGATTGGGTAAAAAAGAACGCCGCCGCAATATCCGGGGGGCTTTCAAGGTGGTCGATCCCTACCGGGTTGAGGGGAAGCGTATCCTTCTCGTGGACGATGTTTTTACCACCGGGGCAACGGCTGACGAGGCGGCCCGGGAACTAAAAAAATGCGGTGCCGATTGCGTGGATGTTCTCACGGTTGCCCGCACCATGCCCCGTTCCTGGTAGTGGGGCCCCGGCTACAATGGTGACGAACTAGGAATGCATGCGATGAACAACGTCCCTAAACAGATGTCCCGAGGTGCGGCCGTGGCTGTCGTCCGGTCAGCTCACCAGGCCGGGCGGCGCGTGGCCTTCACCAACGGCTGCTTCGATATTTTACACGCCGGGCATGTTCGCTACCTCACCGCCGCACGGTCCACCGCCGATATGTTGGTGGTGGGCCTGAATGCCGATATTTCCGTCCGAAAAATCAAAGACCCCCATCGGCCCATCAATCCCGAAGCCCTGCGGGCCGAGGTCCTTGCCGGGCTGGCATGCGTGGATTTGGTGACGCTTTTTGAGGAACCGGATCCGTTGGAACTGATCCGGTTGTTGGAGCCGGATGTCCTGGTGAAAGGGGCGGACTGGGCGGAAGACGACATTATTGGGGCCGACTTTGTCAAACAGCGGGGCGGGCAGGTCGAACGGATCGAACTGGTTCCGGATATTTCCACAACGGCACTGATTCAGACCATCAGGGAACGGTATTGTTGATTTCGTGCGGGCGCTTGGCCTATCCTTACCGCAGGGCGTTTGGTGGCATTGGTTTTGATCGAAAGCCTTCACCTCCAGTGGCGGCCCCGGAAGAGTCTGATCGATTGATGAGATGGTCCCGATCATGAAAATTGCGCGCAACAACGGAATTCCTTTATTTCGCTTTCACAACCTGTCGGCCTTTCCGCAGCTTTATCACGGCGTCACCACCCGCCAGGGCGGGGTGAGTGCGCCGCCGTTTGACAGCCTCAATATGGCCCGGCACGTTGGCGACACCGATCGCCGGGTGGCCGTCAACCGGCAACGGGTATGGTCCCGGTTTAAAGGCTCCGATCCGGTGTGCCTTCATCAGGTGCACGGCAACTCGGTTGCCGTGCTCGATGACACTGCGACAAAGGGGGCGGTCCCATTGGCGGCTGAAGCCGATGCCATGGTGACCGATCGCCCTGGACAATTATTGACCATTTTAGTGGCCGACTGCCAGGCGGTCATGCTCTTCGACCCGTCGCGAGCGGTTATCGCCAACATTCATTCCGGCTGGCGGGGCAGCATCGCCAATATCATCGGCCGAACCGTGGCCGTCATGCGGGATCGTTTCGGATGCGACCCGGCCGGGATCCACGCCGGTATCGGGCCGTCCCTGGGACCTTGCTGTGCGGAATTCGTCCATTACGAGGATGAAATACCCGCATCCCTGTGGTCCTATCGGGTGTCGGAAAACCACTTTGATTTTTGGGCCATAAGCCGGGATCAGCTGGTGGGCGCCGGGCTTCCCGAAGATCACATTGAAGCCGCCCGGCTCTGTACCCATTGCCGGAGTGATCTGTTTTTTTCCTATCGCGCCAGCAGGCGGACCGGTCGCATGGCGGCGGTGATCGGCATGATGCCGCGGCATTAAGTGTTTTCGGTCGGGTGAGGAAATCATGATCCAAGATCGAGCTGAAATCCTATCCAATGCGAACGTTGCGCCGGGGTATCGCGCCCTGACGTTGCGGTGCGGCAAGGCCTTTGGTGCGGCCCGCCCCGGACAGTTTGTCATGCTGTCCGTCGGTGACGGCCCGACCCCGCTGCTGCGCCGTCCGTTTTCCATTCACCGGCTGCTGTCTCAGGAGGCGGGGAAGGCGACCATGGCGCTGCTTTACAAGATCGTGGGCGAAGGCACATCTCGGATGGCCCGCCTGCCTGTCGGCGCAACGGTGGACATCCTGGGGCCGCTGGGCCAGGGGTTCACCCTCCAGAAGGATCACCGGCGGATCTATCTGGCCGCCGGCGGCATTGGTGCCGCCCCCATGGTTTTCCTGCTGGAAACCCTCCGACATCAATCCAGCCAGGGGGAATACCATGTATTTCTGGGGGGACGGTCGCGGGAGGACCTGTTATGTCGGGAGGTCTTTGAAGATCTGGCCCACAAGGTTCATTACACCACGGATGATGGCAGCGAGGGCGCCCAGTGTTTTCTCACCAGCCCTTTGGAGGACGCAACACGGCGCCGGCCGCCGGATGTGATCATGGCCTGCGGCCCGATGGATATGCTGGCCTGTGTCGCCGGCATCGCCGCGCAGCTGAAGATCCCCTGCCAGCTTTCCATCGAGTCGGTCATGGCCTGCGGCATGGGGGCCTGCCTGGGCTGTGCTGTTCGGGGGGCGGATGACAGGGATGGGTATCTGCATGTCTGCAAGGATGGACCGGTTTTCGATGCCCGTTCCCTGCGGCTTTGAAAGAGAGGCGATACGGGGGTTTTTCGTTGACTTCACCCGGGAGCTATGTTAGATGCTTTTGACTCGAACGGGGCGGAAACCGTCCTGAATTGAGTCGATACGTCGATTTCGCCCATGAAAAGAGAAACCCGGCGGGCCATCAGGGAGCTTGCGTATTACAGCAGTCTGGGACTGCAAGTTGCCCTGTCCATATTCATCGGGCTCTTTCTGGGGCTTTATCTCGATCGACGTCTGGGCATAACGCCCTGGTTGACCCTTATCGGCCTGGGTATGGGCATTGTGGCGGGTTATCGCAACATCGGGCTTGCGATTAAAAAGAGCCGCAAACTCTGAACGTCATCACGGCTACCGAATCAAGGACGAACAGGACCAACTTGGACATTCAGACGCGAATACTCCGCTTCATTACCCGCGCCAACTGGATTTTTTTTGCGGCGGCCCTCCTGATCGGGTTGATCGCCTTCCAACATGATTTCGCCTTGGGGATTCTGGCCGGTGGACTGATTGTCACCATCAATTTCCACCTGCTGGCGCGCACCCTTAAAAAATCCCTGACGCCCCCGCATCTCGTCTCCCACAATGTCATCATCGCCAAATACTACGTCCGCTTCATTGCCAGCGGCGTTATCATATTCTTCCTGATTTCCGGCCACTATGTCGACCCGCTGGGATTGTTCGTCGGGTTGTCCATCGTGGTTGCCAGTATTGTCGTCGCGACCCTGCGCGAGTTGAAAAATCTTATTTTCAAGGAGGCGTTTTAAGGATGGAACACCCGTGGCTGTTTCTAGTCAAATTTTGCGAGATGCTTGGTCCGGGCCCGGCCCACTTTGCCCATGAAAATCCTCACGTCCTCTACGCATGGCTGGTCATGCTTTTCCTGATCATTGTCGGCATGCTTGGTGCCAAAAGCATCAAGATGATTCCGGGAAAAGCCCAGAATTTTTTCGAAGTGGTGATCAACGGCATCGAAGACTTCATGGTTGATGTCGCCGGCGAAGAAAGCCGCTGGTTTTTCCCGCTGGTGGCTACGATCTTCATCTACATTTTTATCGGCAACCTGACCGGTATGGTGCCCACCTGCTTTCCGCCGACGGCCAACATCAACACCACTCTGGGGTGCGCCTTGGTGGTTTTCTTTTTCACCCACTACATCGGCCTCAAGTACCACGGCGTGAATTATTACAAACATTTCATGGGGCCGGTCTGGTGGATGGTTCCCATTATCCTTCCAATCGAAATCATCGGGCATATGGCGCGCGTTCTGTCCCTGACCTTCCGTCTTTTCGGCAACATGATGGGGCACGAATTGGTGCTGACGATCCTGTTTCTGTTGGCCGGTGCATTCTTTGCGCCTCTGCCGATCATGGCCCTGGGGGTCTTTGTGGCCCTGGTGCAGGCCTTTGTGTTTTTCCTGCTGTCGATTATGTATTTTGCCGGTGCCATGGAACACGCCCACTAGAGGGCGCGCAGCCGTGTGTCGACCGACAACTTTATCAGCCTGTTATGCCTTTAATGGGGGCATTGGAAGAAGCCTAAATTAACTTTTTAACAAGGAGGTAGTGTAAGTATGGAAGCTGAAGCTCTAAAATTCTTTATCGCTTGTGTAACGGCAGCTGGGTTCGGAATCGCCATCGCCGCGTTCGGTTGCGGCATCGGCCAGGGCCTCGGCCTTAAATCGGCCGTTGAGGGTATTGCCCGCAATCCGGAATCCTCCGGTAAAGTCACCGTTACGATGCTGATCGGTCTGGCCATGATCGAGTCCCTCTGTATTTACGCCCTGGTTATCTCGCTGATTTTGATCTATGCGACACCCATGGCAGGTATCGTGGAAGGCCTGTTGAAGTAAAACGTTTTTCGATTTACCCCAAAAGCCCGGCTTTCGGCCGGGCTTTTTTTATGGTTCGGCGGACGTGATTTCCGATGGCGACGCGTTGGCAAGTACCCGGCCCAGAAAGAGGGCTGTGTGGGAATCCGTCGTCCGGACAAACTTTTCCGGCGATCCGCAACCCAGCAACTGCCCCCCGGCCTCCCCGCCTTCCGGGCCGAGATCGATGATATAGTCGGCCGTTTTCACCAGATCCATATTGTGTTCGATTACAATAACGGTATTGCCGGCGTCCACCAGCCGATGCAAGACCTCCAGCAATTTGCGGGTGTCTTCAAAGTGCAGGCCGGTTGTCGGTTCGTCCAGGATATAGATGGTTCGCCCCGTATCCTTGCGGCTGAGTTCCTTGGCCAGTTTGACGCGCTGGGATTCACCGCCCGAAAGGGTGATGGCGGACTGGCCCAACCGGATGTAGCCCAATCCGACGTCGATCAGGGTTTCCAGTTTGCTCCGAATTTTCCCCAGGCGGTTGAAAAACCGGTAGGCCTGATTCACGGTCATGTCCAGAATATCCACGATATTTCGGCCGCGGTATTTGATTTCAAGTGTTTCCCGGTTGTAGCGCTGCCCCTGGCAGGCATCACAGGTGACGAAGATGTCCGGCAGGAAATGCATTTCGATTTTGATGATCCCGTCGCCCCGGCATGCTTCGCAACGGCCGCCCTTGACATTGAAACTGAAGCGCCCGGGTTTATAGCCGCGTGCCCGTGCCTCGGGGGTGCGGGCGAACAGCTCCCGTATCAGGGTGAACAGACCCGAATAGGTGCCGGGATTGGATCGGGGCGTCTTGCCGATGGGGGACTGGTCGATGTGAACGATTTTGTCCAGATGATGAACGCCTTCGAGGCTCGCATGCCTGCCGGCGGAGGTGCCGGTCCGATGAAGTTTCTGAAGGAGGGCGGGGTAGAGGGTTGCCAGGATCAGGGTCGATTTGCCGGAACCGGAAACGCCGGTGACACAGATGAAGCAGCCCAAGGGGAAGCGGACGTCGAGATGCTGGAGGTTGTTTTGGGCGGCACCTTTTAATTGCAGTACCAAACCATTGCCGGGGCGTCGCCGGCGGGGTATGGGAATTTGCTTGCGTCCGGACAGGTAGTCGGCGGTCAGGGACTGCTGGGCCCGCATCAGGCGCTCCGGATCCCCGTTGAAGACCACCTCACCGCCCTGAATGCCGGCGCCGGGGCCCATATCCACGATGTGGTCGGCATTGAGAATGGTTTCCGCATCGTGCTCCACCACCAGGACGGTGTTGCCCATATCCCGCATGGCTTTGAGGGATTTCAGCAAACGACGGTTGTCCCGCGGATGGAGCCCGATGCTCGGCTCGTCGAGTACATAGAGGACACCGGTCAGTTTGGATCCGATCTGCGTGGCCAGCCGGATCCGCTGGCTTTCCCCCCCGGAAAGAGTGGCGGCACGACGGTCGAGGGTCAGGTAGGACAGGCCGACGTCAACGATGAATTGCAGTCGCTGCTGTATTTCGGCCAGAATTTTATCGGCGATGACATGGGCTTGACCCGTCAATGACAGGTGTGCCATCCATTCCAGCGCGGATGCGGCGCTGAGCGCGGATAACTCGGCGATCGTTTTACCACCGACCCGCACGGCACTGGACGGTGGATTCAAGCGGGTTCCGCCGCACGCCGGGCAGGGTTGGTCCTGCATATAATGACGGATTTCTTCGCGGGATGTGCTCGAATCGGATTCGCGGTAGCGGCGCAGCAGGTAAGGGATGACCCCTTCAAAGGGCTTGCGGTAGGTATGGCGGCGTCCTTTTTCAAAGAAAAATTCGATCTCCTCATCGCCGGAACCGCTGAGAAGGGCCTGTTGAAACCGCTCCGGGAGGTCTTTGAAAGGGGTATAAATATCCGATCTGTAGTGAGCGGCCAGGGCGGTCATGAACTCACTGAAATGAACGGAATGCCGGTGCGACCAGGGAGCGATGGCGCCCTCCCTCAGGGAAAGCCCGGGATCGGGCACAATCCGATCCGGATCAAACGCGGTCGTGACGCCAAGGCCGTCGCATGTGGGGCAGGCCCCCTGGGGGGAATTAAAGGAAAAGCTGGCCGGTGTGAATTGCGGGTAGCCAATATGACAGACAGGGCAGACGGCCTCTTCGCTGAAGGCATGGCCGGGGCCGTCGATTTCTTCCACCAAAATCCGACCCCCGGACAGGGCCAGGGCCAATTCGAGAGAATCGGCCAGACGGTTGCGGATGTTGGCTCGTACGATCAGGCGGTCAACAACCACTTCCATGGGGGGCGAGGCGTTTTCCCGTGATGCCGGGATATCCTCCATTTCATAAATAGCCCCGTCTATTCGGACGCGTGCAAAGCCTTCCCGCCGCAATTTCCGAATACGGTCATTGCGGGAAATGGAGGGCAGGGCGTCCAGCGGGGCGAAAATGATCAATCGCGTACCTTCATCCATCGACAAAATCTGGTCGATAAACTGGTCCAGTGTCTGGGATTCGATGGGGCGGCCGCAGCGATGACAATGGGGGCGGCCGACGCGTGCGTAGAGAAGGCGCAGGAAATCGTGGATTTCGGTAATCGTTCCGACGGTCGAACGCGGATTGTGGCCGGCGGATTTTTGCTCGATGGCGATGGCCGGTGACAGGCCGTCGATGCGTTCGACCTCGGGTTTGGCCATGCGTTCCAGAAATTGTCGGGCATAGGTCGAAAGCGATTCGACATAGCGGCGCTGGCCTTCGGCATAAAGCGTATCAAAGGCCAATGTGGATTTACCGGAACCGGACAGGCCGGTGATAACGATCAAACGGTCCCGGGGCAGGTCCAAATCGATATCTTTTAGATTATGGTGCCGGGCACCCCTGATTTTGATAAAGCGCATCGTCATACTGGCCATGGCCTGTTGGGCTTATACTGATTTTGGGATCCCAGGCGAGCTCAGCCGGAAAGATCTCGCGGCTTTAGGTGGCGCCCCTGAGCGCAGGCCTATTTATAGGATTGCGGCGTCCAGATAGCAAATCAAAAGGTGGGTGGCGGCCAATCTTGCCTTGAGCTGGTCGTGTGGTGACGTGCGACGCCCTGCGGGAGAGCTCCGCCGGACGGGTTCAAGGCGATAGGTCCGGCTATCCCGATTTTTGGCAAGGGGATAGTGAATGATTTTCATTAATTAGAATTTTATTTGAAGTATGTTAAAATAGTAGGAATTCAGAGAAAAACAAAGAATATCGAAGATTGTAAAATTGTTGATAACTGACTGACCGGGGCGGATATCCTTAAAATTCCTACAAAAATTTACCACATTAAAAATGACCGTATTTCAAGATGTTTGGGATGTTGTAATGATAAATATATAAAAAAAACAAGTAGATAAAATTTGTTGATAACTCGGTTTAGAATAATGGAAAACTTCATATGATTCGGTTTGACTTTGATCGGCCTTTCCCTTAAACAGGGTCCTGTTTTTCTCACATGATTTTCTGATAATCAAACCTAAGTATCCAAAAACGACTGTTTTCATTTTCATTTTTATTAGCGTTGCGTTAGCGGCGGCCTGATTCAGACGATCATTGCCTGCCGCACAAGGATGGCGATAGAAGATCACATGGGTAATATCTGGAAGCAGGTCAAGTCAACCATTCAAGTTCAAGTTCCCTCGCATTGCTTTCGCATGTGGATTGATCCGATCACGGTCAAGGAAACCGATGACGGTATCCTAATCCTGACCTGTCCCAATGCCTTTTCCTGCCGACGGGTTCAGGAACACTACGGGGCCCTCATTCACCAGGCGATTCTGAGACAAGGGGGGCGGGATTGCCGCTTTGTAGCAAAAAACGGTTCCAAAGCCGACGCTGATAAACCGCTTGCCGCCAAGGAAACTCAGATGGCCATTCCGGAATTGGCCTCTAAACCGACGGCGGGTCGTTTTTTGCACAAAGATTTCACCTTCGACCAGTTCATTGTGGGCCGCAGTAATGATTTTGCCTACTCGGCCTCCCTTTCCATGGCATCACGCCGCCGATCCGATCAGAGCTGCTTGTTCCTGATGTCCAAAACCGGATTGGGTAAGAGTCATTTGGCCCAGGCGATTGGCCACCATATTATCCAGGAATACCCGAGCGAGCGCGTCTATTATGTGACGGCTGAAGATTTCAGCAATGAGATGGTTGCGTCGTTTCGAAACGACTGTTTTGACCAGTTCAAGGGGAAATATCGCCGCCAGTGTGATGTCCTGTTGCTGGAAGATGTGCATTGCCTGGGCGGCAAGGATCGCACCCAGCAGGAGTTGGCCTCAACCCTGGATTCGCTCTATGAAGCGGGGAAGAAAATCATTTTTTCGAGCTGTTATCGCCCCACCGAAATCCCCCGTCTAAACGACAAATTACGGTCACGTTTTTCCTATGGGCTGGTGTCCACCATCGACCCGCCGGATTTTAAGACGCGTGTTCGCATTTTGAATCAAAAAGCCAAGGTAAAAAAAATAACGATCCCCAGGGACGTTGCGCACTATCTTGCCGGTGAACTGACCGAGGATATCCGGCAACTGGAAAGCGGCGTCATCCAGGTGGCCGCCAAATCGTCCCTGCTGGGAATCCCCATCGACAATCAACTGGCCGAGAGTGTCATCCGCAACATTATTTGCAGCCGCAAGGCCATAACGGTGGATGTCATCAAGAAAATGGTCTGCCGCCATTACAATGTCTCCCTCAAAGACCTTGTGTCCCGGTCACGCAAACAGGCCATCGTGCGGCCCCGCCAAATGGCCATATTTCTATCCCGCCGGTATACGGATGCCCCGTTGCAGACCATCGGTAAAGCGTTTAACCGGTATCATGCTACCGCACTGCATTCCATCAATGCCATTGAAAAAGGGGTTCACAAAAGCGCGGCCTTGCGCAAGCAGTTGGACTATTTGACTGAAAAACTCGATCGCGGTGATTTTTAAACGGAGAGGGTCAAGCCCGGAAGGCACAATGGGCCCAGTGGGAACCCCGGCCGCATTTGGAGAAGGATTGTTGGGAAACCAACGACCGGGGTACGATCCGTATTACTGCATTTTCATGGTATACCCGTCTGAGGCGATGAGATCTTCCAGGAGTTCCATGCGGGAATGATGATCTTTCTCGATGGCACATCGCAGGTTCAACGCACAATGATTTTGACAGATGGGGTCTTCGCCTGAATAACTCCCGTAGCATCCCAGGTATTGGTCGAGGTTCTTGCCATCTAGGCCATCTTTTTTCATTCTGATCCCTTCAAATCCAGCAGTTTGATCATTCTATCGTGAACGTGGCCATTCGAAGCCAGAATGGATTTCATTTCGGGCGTAAATAACCGGTTGTCGAAATCGGTAACGCGTCCGCCGGCCTCCATGACGATCAGGTGCCCGGCGGCCGTGTCCCACGGATGAAGCTGCTCTTCCCAAAAGGCTTCAAAACGCCCTGCCGCGACATAGCAGAGATCCAAAGCCGCAGAACCTAATCGTCGGACACCCTGAGAAGAGGCCAGGCAGCGGGTCAATCGCTCCATGACAGGGGCCAGGATTTCTTTGACGTTGTAGGGGAACCCTGTCACCAGCAGGCTGTCGTTCACCTGGTCGATGGTGGAAACCGACAGACGGCGTCCATTGAGAAAGGCCCCCCTGTCTCTGACGGCTGAGAACAGTTCCGCAGTGAAAGGGTCCCACACGATGCCCACAAGGGGTTGCCCTTCCAGCACCAGCGCTATGGATACGCAACACGCCGTCATTCCATGGGCGAAATTGGTGGTGCCATCCAACGGGTCGATGATCCACTGATATCTACTCGGACCACCGGACAGCCCGCATTCTTCCGACAGGATGGCATGGTCCGGGAAGCTGCCCCGGATCGTATCGATGATTCGCTTTTCGGAACCCAGGTCCGCTTCGGTGACCAGGTCGATGTCACCCTTGTGTTCGATCCGCCGGGTGCGATCCCGTCTGCTTAGAATATAATTGCCGCCGCTGTATGCTGCCGCCAGGGCCACCGCCCTTAGATGATTCAAATCCATAAGATTACAAGTCTATATTAGATTTCCTTTGATTGTCAAATTGAAACCGGGAATTTGGCCCAGTGGTTTTCAAGGTGATGAAAACGGTTCGATTCCGGTTTCCTTGCCCCTTGTCTGTACCTGACCGGTGGCGAAATAATGATCCATTGCATCGATCAGAGGGCGCAAGGTTGCACGATCGATGGCCGCAACGGGAATTCCCTGCAGGCTGTTGACGCGTTGGGCCAGATCGACTGGGGCGACGCAATCCTGCTTGTTCAGGACGCGCAGGGTGGGGAGGTGGTCGAGCCCGAGTTCCTCCAGAATCCGCTCCACGGATTGCACCTGGTTTTGGTATTGGGGGTGGCCGATATCGATGACGTGAAGCAGCAGGTCGGCATTTTCAAGCTCTTCCAGGGTGGCCCGGAAGGCCGTCATCAGTTCCTGCGGCAGGTCCCGAATAAAGCCCACGGTATCGGTGATAATGACTTCGGCATCGCGCGGAAACTTCATGCGGCGACTGGAAGGATCAAGGGTCGCAAAAAGGCGATTTTCGGCTTTTACACGGCTTCGTGTCAGGTTGTTGAGCAGCGTCGATTTGCCGGCATTGGTGTAGCCTATGATGGATACGACCGGCAGGTGGCGCTTGCTGCGGCGGGCCCGTTGCTGCTTGCGTTGCTTTTGGACATCTTGCAAGGCCCTTTCCAGGCGGTTGAGGCGATCACGGGTCAACCGTCGGTTGAGTTCGAGTTTGGTTTCGCCGGGCCCCCGTCCACCAATGCCGCCGGTCAACCGCGACATGGCGGTGTTTTTGGTCACCAGACGCGGCAGTAAATATTTGAGCTGGGCGAGTTCGACCTGCAGTTTGCCTTCGCGGGTTTGGGCACGTTGGGCGAAGATATCCAGGATCAATTGGGTGCGGTCGATGACCTTGAGTTCCACCTGGTCGGTAATGGACTTGATCTGGGAAGGGTTGAGTTCCTGGTCGAACACCAGCATGGAGACGTGCCGCTGCATGGCCGTAATGGCGATATCGCGGAGTTTGCCCGAACCCAGCAGAATGCGCGGGTCGATCCTCGTCCGCTGCTGCAAAATGGTGTCGACCACCTTGATGCCCGCTGAACTGGCGAGTTGCTGTAACTCGTGGAGGGACTCCAGCGCTTCGCGGCGTGGGGCGGCTGTAACGCTGACCAGCAGGACACGCTCATCTTGACCGCCGGCGTCCCGCAAGGCCTGCTGCTGGGCCATCTCGGTTTCAAGGGCCAGAATTGTTTCCAGACAGAAACGATCCGGGTGGTACGGGTCGATGGGCGGCAGCAATTCATAGGCCTCCCCCCGTTGATCGCCGGGCAGGATGTGGGCGGCATGGATTTGATCCGGTCGCCCGTCAGCGGTCATGGTAATACTGGCCATCATGTCGAGACGCAACAGGGCGAGATCGGTAAGGTCGTCCTGGGACAGGGGATCCGGCTTGAGGTGGGTGTGGATGCAGCGCAAACCATTCAGCCGCCCCGGTGCCACGCGCCGGGCCACGAAGCCCGGGATAAAGATGCGATGATGGTCGCCCACGATGACGCATGCGACCCTGCCCTTGCGGTTGATCATGAGCCCCACTTGCCGCCGGATCTCGCTGGAAATGTGCGTCACGTCGCGGGTGAGTTCAGGGGAAATGAGAATCGCTGGCGATACACGGCGCCCGGTGATGCGTTCGAGACGTTTCAGTTGGCTGGGCTTGAGGCCGGTCAGGTTACCGTAGAGTCGTTTCATAAGTCAGGACACCTTCAACGGGATGATCCCTGCCAGGTCATGCCTGAATTCATGGCCGTCGTGGTGGAAGAAATGAACCGCTCGCCCTGCCAAAAGATGGGGTTTAAAGGTGAGAATTGCCACAGATGATCAAACGACCGCGATCTGGCCCGGCAGCCGTTAATCGGGCTCGGGCACGAAGGTGTCCCGGGCCAGGTTTTCAAAGCGTGTATACGCATGGATGAAGGCCAAATTCACGTCGCCCGTCGGCCCGTTGCGATGCTTGGCGACGATAATCTCGGCTTTGCCGATATTCGGATTGTTCTCATCGCGGTTGTAGACTTCATCCCGATAGATAAACATGACAACATCTGCATCCTGTTCCAATGCCCCGGATTCGCGCAAGTCGGAAAGTTTGGGACGTTTATCGGTCCGCTCTTCCAGTTTACGGTTGAGTTGGGAAAGGGCAATGACCGGCACGTCCAGTTCTTTGGCCAACCCCTTCAGGGATCTGGAGATCTCTGATATCTCCAGATCGCGGCGTTCGATATTCTGCCGTCCCTGCATCAGCTGCAGGTAGTCAATAATAATCAGTCCCAGCTTATTGTCCATCTTGAGACGGCGGGCTTTGGCCCGTACATCCAGGGACGTTACATCAGGGGAATCGTCTATGAAAATAGGGGCTTCTGACAATACACTGGCCGCGTGGGTAAGATTTCCCCAGTCATCATTGCTAAGGAACCCACCCCGCAACCGATGGGAGTCGACCCGTGCCTCGGCACAGAGCATGCGCATGGACAGCTGCTCTTTGGACATTTCCAGTGAAAACAAGGCGACCGCCGTATTGGTCTCCACAGCGGTGTTGCGTGCCATATTCAGGGCAAAAGCGGTTTTGCCCATACTGGGCCGCGCTGCCAGAATGATCAGGTCGGAGGGTTGAAAACCCGATGTCAGGTAGTCGAGATCCGTGAATCCGGTGGGCACGCCCGTGATCAGGGCCTTGTTACCCTGCCGTTCTTCGAGTTTGTCGATATTTTTCTCAATAAGCGAACTGATGGGGTGAAAGGCTTTACGGGATTTGTTTTCGGCGATTTCGAATACGGACTGTTCGGCAAAGTCCAGAAGATCGTCCACATTGCCGCGGTCTTCAAAACATTTTTGAACGATTTGGTTCGACTTGGCGATCAGGCGCCTCACACTGGCCTTGTCGTGGACGATTTTCGCATAGTGGGCGGCATTGACGGCCACGGGCGCGGTATCCACCAGTTTGGACAGAAAGGCGGCCCCCCCGATATCCTCCAGACACCCTTTTTCTTTTAAAATATTGGCCAGTGTGACGAGATCGACCGGTTCGCTGCGGGCAAAGAGGTCGGTAATCCCCTCGAATATTCGTTGGTGGGCCGATCGATAGAAATCTTCCGGAGAAAGAATTTCGAGGATGTCCAGCAACGCGGTATTGTCGATCAGAATGGCGCTGATCAGGGAGGCTTCCGCCTCCAGGTTCTGGGGCGGCAGATGATGAAGGGATGGATCTTTAACAGACGGTGTCCGCGTCACGGCCATGGGGCAATGCCTATCGTTCGGTTTGATCGGGTCCGATGGTGTCGCGAAGGCCTCGGGTCACCGTCCTGCTGTTTTCAGAAAGGTGGCCCGAGGCTTCGTTTGGCAGGTTGGGTGCAGGCGTTAGGCGGTTTCTTCTTCCGGTTCCACATGAACCGTAATTTCCGGTTCGACATCCCGGTACACCCGGATCGGCACCTGGTAAGTTCCAATCGCTTTGATGGGCTCCTTGAGAAGGACCACCCGTCGTTCAACCTGTACATCCTGTTTGGCAAGGGCGTCAACAATATCACGCACGGTGACCGAACCATAAAGCCGTTCTTCATCGGCAGTCTTGGCCTTGATGGTGCAGGTGACACCGTCCAGACGCTGCGCCATCTCTTCCGCCATGGATTTCTCTTTAGCAATCTGCAGATCGAATTTGGCCTTTTCCTGTTCGAGCATGCGGCGATTCTGCGGCGTTGCCTTGACGGCCATGCCTTGCGGGAAGAGATAATTGCGTGCATAGCCGTCGGCCACTTCCACCTCACTCCCGATAATGCCCAGGGATTCGATGGTTTCTTTTAAAATGATTCGCATAACGATAAACCTCCGAAAAACGCAATGAGCCCTAAACTCGTCACGAATGCCAACCCGGTGGATGGAGAATCGCCAGGCCATCCAAATGTAAATGCCTGCGCCTTACAGGCGCCGTCGAATGACGGCGGAATTCTCCGCGGGTTGCTTATGGTTTTACTTGAAATCGAGCGTTCCCACATAGGGCAGCAGTGCAATCATGCGTGCCCGCTTGATGGCCAGGGTCAATTTGCGCTGGTGTTTCGCGCAGGCCCCTGAAATGCGCCGGGGGATGATCTTGCCGCGCTCGGTCGTGAAATTCCGCAGCGTTCGGGGTTCCTTATAATCGATGACCAGACTGCGATCCGCGCAGAAACGGCAGACTTTACGGCGATGATAAACGCGTCTTCTTCTTTTACGGGGACGGGGACGGGCATGTGCCATGTTACACTTCCTCCTTATTGGCTTCGGATTCGGTCGGTTCAGGGGCTGTTTCCGGCTCGTTTGCTGCCGGGGTCTCCTCGGCGGCTGTCTCGGCCGGTGCTTCCGGCACTTCTACCGTCTCGGTTTCCGTCGCCGCTTCGGCTTCGGCTTCAGCTTCTGCCATTGCCTCCTGGATGCGTTCCATATCCGCTTCCTTGTCAAGGAGAACCGTCATATACTTCATGACACGGTCATCGATGCGGAACTGCCGTTCCATCTCACTGACAAGATCGCCGCCACCGCAATAGTCAACACGCACATAGTAGCCGCGTTGTTTCTTTTTGATCTCATAGGCCAGTTTACGGCCTCCCCATTCGTCAAACTCCACCAGCAGACCCCCCTTCTGGGGAATCAGCTCGCGAATCCGGTCGAACACGGGACCGCGCTGTTCTTCGCCGAGGTCCGGATCGACGATCACGATTGTTTCATATCTACGCATACGTCCTCCTTGTGGATGTAAAGCCCCGGGTGCGATCCCGGAGCAAGGATCAGGCCGATGGTGATCGGCCATTAAATAAACCAACATTACTAATGCTTATCTTAGAATTTTGTCAATAACTATTTAACAGGGCTTGGCCTCGCAATGATCCATGTCTCCCCTGATAGATGAGGTCTCGGGAATCCAAAATAAAAAGGGGCGGATTCCCAAGGATCTGCCCCTCTCGTTCGATTGTGGTGGGCCGTGAAGGAATCGAACCTTCAACCTACTGATTAAGAGTCAGGTGCTCTGCCTAGTTGAGCTAACGGCCCAAATGTTTGCCGGTAGGCAATCGGGTGTGCTTCGTAACAGCTTTGCCGGGGGATGTCAAACGGTTTTTCCAGCCCGTCGGCATTGTCGTTAGTCGGGTTTATTGCGGCGTTCTTTCCAGCGGCGCGCTTTCCGGCGTTCTTTTTTCCAATCCTTGGCGCCTGGCTTGCGGCCCCCGCCTTTTCCGGACCCAGGACCTTGCGTCAGCCGTTCCATATCCACCGTGAAGCTTCCGGGTGTTCGGGGTGGTGATGGCGGGGAAGCAGCCGTTGGGCTTTCCGGTTCACGGCGCCTTAGGGATTTGGGCATCCGTGGCAGGCGGCAGCAGTCGGGCGGCACTTCGGCCGTGAGAAATACGCGCTGCCCGAATTGTTGGAACCCATGTCCCCGGCGGCAGGCATTTTGGACCTGCACTGTGACGATGACGGGTTCGGTATCCCGCCGCTGTCCGACCCTCCGGGCAAGGTCCTGGGTGGCCCAAAGGACCACCCGGCCGGTGTGACCCTGGGGGCGCAATCCATGTGTTTTTGTTGCTTCGTAAGCCCGGCGGCGGACAGGGGTGTAGAGCAGTTTGGGGCAATCGGCTGTTTCCCGGAATCCATCCAGTTGCGACCGATCGGCGGCCCGCATGAGATGTCCCTGTATCTCGAGAACGGGCTTTCTCAAATGGTAGGACAAGCTTTCAAAGTGATGGCCCCGGACAGCATGCCAGCCCTCTTCATGCAGTACCTTCAGCACATCGGCGGTGGGGATATAGCCTTGGGCGTCGGTGACCAGACCGAATTCATCAGGATGGCGTCCCGTCAGGTAGTGAATGAAGCGTGCCAGTTGTTCCGTTTTCCTGAGATCCATTAGGTTACTTTCGGTGTCACGAATCGAAAAAGCAGGATATGCCAAGGGGTCGCTTGACCCTGCGGTGTCGATTTGTTAAATTTTTATGCTTATTTAAACAACGCACAGTCCCCGGCCGGTCCATGATGCCCGTCCTGTTCGATGCTGTCAGGCGCTATCGGCAGCATTACTGAAACGCTGCTGATACGTTCTTGTCAAGCGTCATTTCCGAGAGCGGCCTGTTGGGCCGGCGGGCAAGACGCCCAAAAAGGAGCGGATGAATCGCCCATGATGGGGTCTGCGTGATTCATTTCCCAGAAGAAAAGGATTTCCACCCATGAAAACCGATCGTTCGACGACGCTGTTTCAGCGTTCCCAAGCACTCATCCCGGGGGGGGTCAACAGCCCGGTCCGGGCCTGTAAGTCCGTTGGCAGTCTTCCCCGGTTTATCGACCGGGCCGAAGGGTGCCGCCTGGTCGATGCGGATGGCAATACCTATATCGATTATGTGGGCTCCTGGGGGCCGATGATATTGGGGCACCGCCACCCGGCCGTGGTTCAGGCTATTACCGACGTGCTTGCGCGGGGCACCAGTTTCGGCGCCCCCACCGACCTTGAACTGGAGCTCGCGCGCCGGGTTACCGAAGCGGTTCCTTCAGTCGAAATGGTCCGGATGGTCAATTCGGGCACCGAAGCCACCATGAGTGCCATACGCCTGGCCCGGGGCGTGACCGGACGGGACATTGTGATTAAATTCGACGGCTGCTATCATGGCCATGCCGACACCCTTTTGGTCGACGCCGGATCGGGCGTCGCCACCTTGAATATCCCGGGCAGTCCCGGTGTCCCGGCGTCCGTTGTCCAGCATACCCTGTCGCTGCCCTACAACAACCCGGAGGTGGTTAAAACCGTCATGGCTGAAAAAGGCCGGGACGTGGCAGCCATCATTGTGGAGCCCGTGGCCGGCAATATGGGCATGGTGGCACCCAAGCCCGGTTTTCTGGAAACCCTGCGGGAGGTGACGGCGCAAACCGGCAGCCTGTTGATCTTCGACGAAGTCATGTGTGGATTCCGCGTGGCTTACGGCGGTGCCCAAAGCCTGTACGGTATTCGCCCGGACCTGACCTGCTTCGGCAAAATCATCGGAGGCGGCATGCCGGTGGGGGCCTATGGCGGTCGGCAGGATATCATGGGCCAGATTGCGCCGGAAGGGGCGATCTATCAGGCGGGAACCCTTTCCGGCAACCCTGTGGCCATGGCGGCGGGATTGGCCACCCTGGAGCAGCTGCAGCAGCCCGGTGCCTACGAAACGTTAGAAGACCTTTCGCGACGCCTGGCCGAGGGATTGGCCGAAGCCGCCCGGCGGAACAAGATTCCGGTGTCATTCAACCGGGTCGGTTCCATGTTGGGTATGTTTTTTACGGATCAGCCGGTTATGGATTTTGCCTCTGCCAAAATGAGCGATCTGGACCGGTTCGGGCGCTACTACCGGCACATGCTGGATGCCGGTATTTATCTGGCCCCGTCCCAATTCGAAGCCGGTTTTGTATCCCTGGCCCATGATGACGACGCCATAGCGCAAACGCTTGAAGCTGCTGACGCCGCGCTGGCGGCCCTTGCCGAGTGAGGGGGGGCGGTTATCTCCAACGATGGGAGAAAATGAAATGGGCGTAAGGAGTTGGTTCCAAAAACTGTCGCTTAGCCAGAAGGATCTTTACTATCGCATGCTTCTCGCCTTCGGCCTGTTCTTTTTGTCGCCGCTGGTGGGGTTTCTTTACTTTGCCTACACGTACGATCTCCTTCAGAATCCTTACACCCTTTATTTCTTGCTGGGGTTTTTCGTGTTGTCGCTGGCCGGGTTTTTCATGCTGCGGCGTATTTTCGACCAGATCCACAATGTCTCCCGCGATGTTGCCCGCAAGGTGGTGACCGGTTTCCACGTCGACCAGCTGACCACCGGCAAAAATGAATTGCAGAACATTGTCCAGTCGGTCAACGCCATCGAAAACCAATTTGGGCGAACCTTGCATCAACTGGAGATGAAAGCTTCGGAAATGGCCATCCTCAAAGAGCTTTCCGAGCTTTGTTATGTGACGTTCGATCCGGAGGAGATCCTCTACGTCACCCTTGAACGGGCCCTTTCCCTGACCAAGTCCGATATCGGCTCGGTGCTGGTTCTGGAAAAATCCGATGCCCGCTATTTTACGGTCAAAGCCAGTATCGGCACCGGCCGGCATATCAAAATCGGTGACCGTATCGATTTCGAAACCAGCATCGCCAAATATGCCGTCATCAACAAATCTCCCCTGGTTGTGGAAGACGTGGAGAAGGACAGCCGTTTCGGGCGGGCCAACCTGGCCCAATACGGTACGAAATCTTTCGTCTGCATGCCCATTAAAACCAGCAAGGAAATCGTCGGTGTGGTGACGATTTCCCGACGGGATGGCGCCCGAACCTACACCCATGATGATGTGGAGGCCCTGACGCCTTTGCTGAGCAACGCCGCCTTTTCCTATGAAAATCTTCAATTGATTCAGCAGAACGAAGAAAACGGCAGACAGTTGAAGACGATTGAAAAAGTTTTCCGCATCATCAATTCCAGCTTTCGTGATGCGGAGCTGCTGCATGCCATTATGGCGGAAATCAAGGCGATCATTCCGTTCACCATGGCGACCGTGATGACCCTGAGCGAAAACAGAGCAGGGCACCTGACCATTTATGAAATTCTGTCGTCAGGACCGAACCGGATTGCTCGCGGCAGCAGTTTTCCGTTGCAGGGGACTGTTTTCGAGCGTGTCATCCGGCAGGATGCCCTGGTCTTCGTCGATGACTTCCGTCAATTGCAGCACCCCGCCGAGCGCAGACTCTTGGGCCCTGAAGGCAGTCGTGCCGGTGTGGCCGCCCCCTTGCGGATGGAGGGGGAAGTCAAAGGGGTATTGGCCATGGCCGGGCCTGACGATACCCTTTTTCGCGAGCGCAAGGAACTCATTGGTTGGATGGCCAATACCCTGGCGCTGGCCATTGAGCGCAGCAACCTTTCGGCCGCTGTTTTCAAGAGAGACCGGGAGTTGGGCAGCATCAAACAAATCGGAAGCGCCCTGGCGTCCTCCACCTTCGAAATGAAGCAGGTGCTCAAATACACCATGGATATGATCCGCGTCATCATGAATGTGGAGGCGGGGTCGCTGTTGTTTCTCAAAGGGGAGGAACTCAAATTCGCCGTGGCCTTCAATACCAAGGTGAAATCCAACATGACCCACCCCATTCGTCTGGGGCAGGGGATTGCCGGCTATGTGGCTGCCAAGGGCAAGGCCATCATCGTGAATGACACCAACCGCTCGCCGCATTTTTTCGCCGGTGTCGACCGCTCGACCGGATTCAGAACCCGCTCGGCACTGTGTGTGCCCATGATTTCCAAAGGACGGGTTATCGGTGTCATCGAGGTCCTCAACAAGATCAACGGTGATTTTACCGCCGGCGACGAAGATTTGCTCCAGTCGATTGCTTCCTCGGTGAGCATCGCCATCGAAAATGCCCGGCTTTACCGAGAGACTGTCTCCATGGCCGATCACGAGCGCAGCATGCGGCGCATGTTCCAGAAATTCGTGCCCAAAGAGGTCCTGGACCGCATCCTGCACGGATCGGAAACCGAAAAAACCGTTATCGAGGAGTTGCGAACCCTAACCCTTCTGAACCTGGATATCCGTGGGTTTTCGCTTTTATCTAAAAATATCGGCCCCCAGAAGACCGTTTCCCTGCTGAACCGGTTTTTTACCCTCATGGGGGATATTGTTTTCAAACACCGCGGTATCGTGGATAAATATCTGGGGGATGGGTTCCTGGCCATTTTCGGAGCCCCGGTTGCCAGCACGCGGGATGCGGACAATGCTCTGACCGCGGCCCTTGAGATGCGGCGTGCTCTCAAACGGGCCAATCCGCTTTTTCGCAAAGAATTCGGAACCGCCATCAATATCGGCACCAGCATCCTGACCGGCGAGGTGGTGGTGGGGAATATCGGTTTCGAAAAGAAGATGGACTACACGGTGATCGGCGATGCGGTCAACGCCGTTTTCCGTCTCCAGGATCTGACCCGCTTCTATCCCGATGGGATTTTGCTCGGGGAAACCACCCGCCGTGCCTGCCGCTCCACCTTCAACCTCATGCGCATTGACGAAATGCTCGGTGATTTGAAGCTTTATGCGCTGCTGGATGGGACCGACGAAGAAACCGCCCAGGGAAAACTGGTGGAGTTGGCCCAGCCGGTCCGGTCTTGACCCATCATTCGACCGCGGCCAGGACCAGTCGCAGATCCATGACGTTGGTATTGGTGGGGCCGGTCAGCAGTAAATCCTTCAACTGTTCAAACAGGGGATAGGCATCGTTTTCGTCCAGGTGGCGTCGGGGATCCATACCGCAGCTGCGGGCGCGGGAGGCGGTATGGCCGTCCGCGATCGCTCCGGCGGCATCGGTCGGGCCGTCCGTGCCGTCGGTCCCGGCGCTGAGGATCACGATATTTTTTGCCCCCGCGATGTCCAGCGCGGCCGACAGGGCAAACTCCTGGTTGCGTCCCCCACGGCCGCCGCCCTTCAGCGTCACGGTTGTTTCCCCGCCCGAAATGAGGCAGGCCGGGGCCGGGGCCGGGCAGCCCGTGGCCAGGATCTCCCGCCCCATGGCACCATGCATTCGGGCCACATCCCGTGTTTCCCCTTCCACGAGCGATGACAGGATCAGGGTGTGGTAACCGCGGGCTTCGGCTTCCCTTCGCGCGGCCTGGACACACTGGCGGTTGCTGCCGACGATGACATTCTGGGTGCGCGCGAAGCACGTGGCCGAGGCCTTGGGGGATTCCGGGATCTCCCCGGCGATCCCCCGGCGCAGATGGCGCAAAACACGCTCCGGCAGGCGGTCCCGGATGCCGTAATGGTCGACAATGGCCATGGCATCCTGGAAGGTGCCGGGGTCGGGCACCGTGGGACCGGAGGCAATGATGTCCAGGTCGTCGCCCACCACATCGGAAAGAATGAGGGTGCAGAGATCGGCCGGATGGACGGCCGCGGCCAGGCGTCCGCCCTTGATGGCGGAAAGATGTTTGCGAATCGTATTCATTTCATGGATGGAAGCGCCGCAGGACAGGAGCACCCGACTGGCCGCCTGTTTGTCGGCCAGCGTCAATCCCTGATCCGGCAGGGGCAACAGAGCGGATCCGCCGCCGGATATCAGACAGAAGACAAGATCGTGCGGACCGGCTTCACGGGCCATGGCCAGTATCTGTTCGGCGCCGTCACAACCGTTTTCGTCCGGGACGGGATGCCCTGCTTCGATGATGCGTACGTTGCGAAGCGGCGCCAGGTGGCCGTACTTAACGGTGATCAAACCGTCTTCCGCCCGTTCCTTCAAAAGCGCTTCCAGGGTCCGGGCCATTTCCGCCGCGGCCTTGCCGGTGCCGATGATGCGAATTCTTTCATAACGGGACAATTCGTAGATTTTGGATCCCACGTGCAGGCGATCGCCGTCCCGGCGGCAATGGGCCTGTAGGGCCGGACCGGGGGCCACGGCGGCAAGTCCGGACTGAAAGATGGCAAGGGCGTCGGCACGCATATCCTGAAGCGATTTGACCGGCATGGTACTTTTCTCCGTTGGGTTCGTGTCCGTCCATAAAGGGTATCCGCTGGTTTCTGGCAAGGCCTGAGCGCGTTCTTCCGCTCAACCGATTCCGAACGGTGGGTGTCAAGCGGAGGAATCGTCCGCTGTTGCAAGGCTTGAAAAAGAGCGCGACGCCGCCAGAGGGCGAAAAATGATGGTCATGAAAGGACACTGGGTTAACGACGCAGGCATTAAATGAAAAATGCTAACACGCACCGTATCAGTCGTGGGGTGGTTTGACAACGGCCGAAAGACCCCCGTTTTGCGGATACCCAAACGAGGCCGTCGGGGCTAGTCCTTGACATCCCTTCCACTTCCACGTATGGCCATAGCATCCTTGTAACGATAGCCCATCGGCAGGCAGCAAATGTATTCCCCGCAGAAGAAGACCTGCCGTGAAAGAGACGCGTGTGGTGACAGATTACCCCGAATCGCTGAAAGGCCAGTTTCTTATGGCCATGCCGGGTTTGCTGGATCCGAACTTTCATCAAACCGTTATTTGTCTCTCGGAGCATACCCGTGAAGGTGCCGTCGGTATCGTGATCAATCGAACCCACTCCTCCCTGCGGGCCGAAACCATTTTCAGCGAGCTGGACATGGCGCATCACACCGATATCGGGCAGGCCCCGATCTATCTAGGGGGCCCCGTGCATGCCAGTGAAGTTTTCATCCTTCACGGCGGCCCCTTCGACGCTGCGATCAGTCTGGAAATTACCCCCCACCTGGCCATGAGCACCACTCGGGAGGTGCTGGCCCGCATCGCGATGGGCGAGGGGCCGGAAGACTTTATGATCAGCCTGGGATGTGCCGGTTGGGGACCCGGTCAGCTCGAGGCCGAGATCCAGCAAAATGCATGGCTGACAAGTGATATCGACGAAGCCATCTTGTTTGAAACACCTGTCGGAGACCGTTGGGAGTGTGCCATGCGGAAGTTGGGGATTGACCCGACCCTCTTGATCGATGCGGCCGGGCATGCTTGAATTGGGTTGTACGGCCAGGCGGTGCAGGACGCGTTATTTTTTATGGGATTTGGTTTTGTTTTTGGGCTTCTTTTTTTTGAGGCAGGTTTTATCCTTGCGGACAAAGGCACACAGCTTCGGATTGTAGTATTCCTTGCAGTTGAGAGGATTATACAGAGGACATTCCGGGTGCTTTTCAGACATGGGGTCGATTCCCTTTGAGCTTCTGGTGTTTTCAGCAGTCAGCGTTGTTTGGTAACATAAAACCGTTGATTTTACAAGCGCTTATGTTTTTCTACATGAACAATTGGACCTGTTCCAGCCGTTTATCTTGCCGCGTGAATCGTTTTGACAATCACCTTAAGACATTGTAATCATTGGCCGCGCCGGGACATCCGCCGCCCATCGGACGATGGATGGGGCGGTGCTTATCCTTGCGGTAACGTTTCCATGAATTTCGGCAACCCCATTAAAGGCAAACGGCCTTTCCGGCTGTTGGTGACACCGATACAGCATGCAAGCATACGACGACCTTAAAAACGAACTGATCGATCTCACTCAGGAATTTGCCGCCTTGATTGAAAGGGCCGGCACAACCAACGGTCTGGCCGGGGAATCGCTTCAAAAAAGCCTTGCCTCCTGTCAAACGATCCAGCGGCAGTTGGATGAAGAAACCATCCGGGTCGCGGTGGTCGGCCCCATCAAGTCCGGAAAGAGTTCCTTTGCCAATGCGCTTCTCGGCGGTGACTACCTGAAGCGGGGCGCCGGGGTCGTGACGTCTTTCGTCACCCGGGTCCAATGCGGCGCCGATCTCAAAGCCGAATTGCAGTTCAAGACCTGGGATGAAATCAACGAGGACATCGAACACGCCCTGGTGTTGTTTCCCTCCCTGGACTGGCATGGGGACGCGGGCGGTTTCGACATCCGCCGGGATGCGGAGCGTCGCGCTCTGCGGCAGGCCCTGGGTGCGCTGAACCCTGATCAATTGCTCTCCCGCGACGCCCGAAATGCCAACAGCGTTCTGCTGTCCTCCTACCTGAAAGGCTATGATCGCGTAAAGGACATCCTGTCGTCGACCCACGAAACCATCTGCTACGAGGCCGACCGGTTTGCCGAACACCGGGATTTTGCCGGCGACGACGCCCTGGCCGTTTATTTAAACGACATCCGCCTGGAGATCGACAGCCCGCATCTAAAAAGCCACATGGAGCTGGCGGACTGCCAGGGCAGTGATTCGCCGAACCCCCTGCACCTGGCCATGATCCAGGATTATCTCCTGCAGACCCATTTACTGGTCTATGTCATCAGCAGCCGCACCGGGCTGCGGCGCGCCGATATCCGCTTTCTCTCCATCATCAAGAAGATGGGGATCATCGACAATATGCTGTTCATCCTGAATATCGATTTCAGTGAACATGACGCCCTGGAGGATCTGGAGCAACTCGAGCGCAAAGTCGCCGATGAACTGGCCCTCCTGCGGCCGGACCCCCAGATATATTCCCTCTCCGCCCTGTTGAACCTCTTTCGGGCCCAGCCCGATCAATTGTCCGCCAAGGATCGCCAGCGTCTGGAACAGTGGGAAAAGGACGTGGCCCTGAAGGCATACTCCGACGGGGAGACCGATCGTTTTCTGGCCGCCCTGAAGGACAAGCTGATCAATGAATCGCTCACCCTGCTGTTGCGCAATCACGTGGAGCGGCTGCTGGTCATGACCGCCGACCTGAGCAATATGGTGGGGGTGAAACGCGAACTGCTGCTGGCCGACGAAACCAAAGCGGGGGAGATCGTGGCCCGCATCATGCGCAACCAGGATCAGATGGCCCGCATCCGCTCGGTGATCCGGAGCACCCTGGAGGGCAGCATCCGGAAGATTCGCAAAGAGCTGCGCAGTGATGTGGATCGCTTCTTCGATCCCCGCTCCGGTGATGTCATGACGGCGGTGGTGGAATTCATCCGCCGCTACAATGTGCCGTCCTGGCAGGAGCATCTGGACGGCCTGACATCGTCCGGTTTTGCGAACACCCTCTATCAGGTCTACCAGGAATTCAGGCAGGCCCTGGACGGATTGCTCGCCGAGTCCGTTAACCCGGAAATCTTTCATTTCGTGCGCGAACGCGAACAGCGTATTGTGGACTATATGCATGATGTGGCCGGCCCCTACGGGGCCATGGTGGAGGATGCCGTCCATGATTTCCAGAAGACGGCGGAAGACCTCGGCATTTCCCAGCCGGTGAACAATGCGCACCACCAAGCGGCCCTTCCGGGATTGGAAACCATTCGACAGACGGCCAGCCTGAAGCTGCCGCCGGCCGGTGCCGCCATGCGCTATTCCGCCAAGGTTAAAACCGAAGCCATCATGCGCCTGGGGGCCTACAAACTCCTGCGGGGGTTCCGGAAGCTGATCCGCAAGCCGGTGGCTGCCGATCGGCGGGAAGAAATCCAGGCCCTCAAGGACGGCGTTGAACGGATGAAGAAGGAAACTGAGCGTTCCGTCCTCTTCCACTTCAAAGACTACCGCGAAAACATCAAATTCAGATATATTTTTCAAATGGTGGAGTCAGCTGCCACGCAGATCTCGGACGCCCTTCTGGACCGGTTCCAGACGTACGAGGACGATCTGACCCAGATGGCCGAATCGATCGATGCAACCCAGGCGGACAAGAGCTCCCGGGCCGATGCCCTGCGGGAATTTGCCGCCGGCACGGATCTTCTCTACCAGCGGGCCCAACGCCTGCGGGATGCCGTCGTGCCGCATTGAAAAGGCGGGGCTGCGCCTAAACGCCCACTCTCGCCACCCGGCCGCAATGATGCTTGCAGACCTGACCTGCCGCAAAATCAAGGGAGGTGTGTGCATGGCGTCCAGGAAGACACGCAAGGTCGCGGTTGCCAATGAAAAGGGCGGTGTCGGGAAAACGGCCACCATCGTCAATCTAGGGGCCGCCCTGGCAAAGGGGGGCCAAAACGTCTTGATCGTGGACATGGATCCCCAGTTCAATGCCACCCAGGGCCTGGGGATTGCGCTGGAGGATGTCACCCATTCGGTCTATGACCTGTTGCAGGACGCTCCGGAGATCGATTCCCGCGATGCGATCGTTTCGACCCCGTGGAAGGGCCTCGATTTACTGCCTTCGGTTCCCGACCTGGCCGGTGCGGAAGTCGAGCTGGTGAATGCGGAAGGGCGCGAAAACCGCCTCAAGGAAGGGGTGGCCGACATTGACGGCCGTTACGATTTCATTCTGCTGGATACGCCGCCGAGTCTTTCCCTCTTGACCGTCAATGTGTTCGCCTATGCCGATGAGGTACTGGTGCCCTGTCAGACCCATCCCTATGCCTTCGGTGCCTTGAACGAACTTTTCGACACCATCGGTGCCATCCGCCGGGGGATCAACCCGAAGCTCAAAACCACCGGTGTGGTGGCCACCTTTTACGACCAGCGCACCCGGGTCAGCAACAATACCCTGGAACGTCTCAAATCGGATGAACGTTACGGACCGCTGCTTTTCGATACGGTGATCCGGTCCAATACCACCGTGGCGGAGAGTGCCGACGTGGGCAAACCGGTGGTTTTCTACCGTCCGGGCAGCTACGGTGCCCGGGATTATATCCGGTTGGCCGAGGAACTGGTTGGGTGACGTTTGATCGATCCGGGGTGATGTCTCCAATCCGTTCTTCATTTTCTTTCACGTGAAAGAAAACGAAAGCAAAAGAAAACGCCCGTGCCCCGCTTAATCCTGCGCGTCGTCGTGTCGGCCGGAGCACGCGGAAACTCGCCTGCCTCAAGGCAGGCTCAGACAGTCCGCGCGCCAAACCGTGGGATGAAGCCAGCATCATGCTGTCAGGCAAGGCGCAAAACAAAGTGAGCAGCGCAGCAATCGCCGGATTGTGAGCACGCGAACGCGTGTTGCAACGCCGCCTGGCGGCATGATGCGCCGCTTCATCGCTCGGTTTTCCGTCCGCCCCGCCGATGCTCGGCGCGGGACAAAGGGAAATCCAAAACCAAAACAACGGTTTAAAGCACTTTTGGGGGGGCTAATATAGGCATTCCGCTCTGCGGGGGGGAGACTCACAGCCGAACGGGTAAAAAGGGATAGGGCCATCGGATCGGGGGGATCCGTGGCCCTCTGTTTTTGGTTCTCAGCCTGAATATTGCACGCGTTCGAGATGTTCATTGACAAGGCATCAGGGGCACCGCTGTACGCCTGTACCGCAAGCGCCTGATAACGCGGTCAATGGGCATTTCGGGCGCGCCCGCAGGGTGAAATTTTATCGATGATTTTGAAAATCGACGCAGGGTACAAAGTTTCACCTGAAAATTATATTCCGAATAGCTTGATACCCCTGAATAGTTCCATAAAATTTATGGTGTCGAAAAATTTCATGAACTGTTCGGGTTAGCGGCGCTGTCAGGATATGTCGGTACCGGTCAACCGGGCCAGGTTGTCCCGGGCGAAGCCGATGCCCGGATCGATTTCCAGGGCCATGCGATAGTAGCGGACGGCCTCGTCGGTCCGGCCCAGATCCCGGTAGTTGGAGGCGATATTGGCGTAGTCGATGGCGGAGCCGGGGTCCAGGCGGATGACGGCCTCGAAGCATTTAATGGCTTCCTCGTGCTCCTTGAGCTGGAAATGGCAGAATCCCATCAGGTTGTGAAGGTCCGTGCGTTCGTCATCCACCGACACCCCATGCTGCAGGACCTCCAGCGCCTCCCGGTAGCGGCCGAGGTCTTTCAGGCACACCCCCATATAGGATAAAATGCTGGCCTTGTCCTCCGCCATGGGCTCCAGTTCCAGGGCGCGCAGCAGGTGGGGCAGGGCGGCGTCCGGGCGGCCGGCGTTCAGGTGGCACAGGCCCATGTAAAACTTGAGATAATAGCGATCCGGCAGGATGGCATCGAATTTCGCCAGTTCGGAAAGGGCCTGTTCCGGCGGCTGGTTTTCCACCACCAGTTTGGCGGAAAACATGCCCACGCTGGTCCCCTCGGCCCGCTCCCGGAAATGGGTTCCCGGTACGATGGTGTAGAAGGCCGGTATGCGCAGCCGGGGGTGCATGGTGTTGATCACCAGGACTTCCAGGCCCCTGCGGTCGAGGGCGGCCACCAGGTTTTCCACTTCCACGCGGATATTGTCGTCGGAAAGATCCGGCAGGGTGGCGATATCCACGGTCGTGGACGGGTTCATAAGGAAGCCGGCCTGGTCCAGGCGGGTGTATTTGGGCAGTCCGCTGGCCACGTAGTTGGCATTGGAATTGAAATCACCCGCCAGCTGGGCCACTTCGGTCAGGGCCCGGCTCAAGGCCTTTTCAGGGCCTGGGGTGGTGCCGGCCGTCCACACCAGTTCGCTGGATCCGGGAAACGTGACCGGATCGTAAGCCATTACGCCCACCGTGGGAATTCCCATGTCCATGCTCATATCCTGCACGTAAAGCTGGATGCCGTTTTTATGGTATTTCTGCAGCATCGCCTGCACCATGGCATCGTCGGCCGATTCGGGACGGATGCCGGGCAGCGGGGGCGGTTGGCGGCTGGCCAGGGAAGACACGTGTCGTTCGACGATTTCGCAGATCCCCTGGCTCAGGGCCTCTTCCTGGCAGTTGCCGGCGGAGGGCCCGTTGAATTCGTTGATGGCGTAGAACCAGTCGAAGGGCACCAGGACCTCCCGACCGGCGGTCAGGTTCCAGGCCCGGGTCCAGCGCATGGGGATGGTCTCGAAGACCTTGCCGGCCGCGTCCTGGTCCCCGGTGGTATCGTGAACCGACAGCGTGATGGCGTCAAAGGGCAGGGCGTCCTTCCTGAGATTGGCATAGGTGTCGACAATGAAATGGGCCGGATCTTTGCAGAAGCTGAAAAAGCTGAAGCGTTCCGCCAGTTCCATGATGGCGCTGGCCTCGGCCTGGGCCGGGCTGGCCCCCTTGCCCATCTGTTTTTTGTTGCCGATGATTTCCCGGGCATCTTTCCCGCAGACGCTGAAAAAAACCGGAATGTCGAGACGGCCGTTGTCGATCCGGACGGTATGATCCAGGATGTCCAGCTGGGCGTCTTGCAGCCGGTCCCGGTAGGTGGCGATGGTTTCCTCCGGGGACATGATTTTGTCCTGGTCGTAGGTGGAGGTTTTATACGCGTCCTGCAGGGTGATCTTGACGTCCGTCATCAATGGGACTCCTTTTTATAGTTGATGTTGTCCCTCCATTTGCTGCGGAGGCCCCCGCAAGATGTTACCATTCCGGGGTGCTTTATCTCACTATTCCTTTTCTTTTCCGGAAAAGAAAAGGAATCAAAAGAAACCGCCCGTGTCCCGCGTATCCTGCGCGTCGTCGGTGCGGCCGGAGCACGCGGAAACTCACCCGCCTTCGCTTGGGCTACGGCGGGCTCAAACAGTCCGCGCGCTTTTTCCCGTCCGCCCCGCCGATGCTCGGCGCGGGACAAAGGGAAAACCAAAAACCACAAGGTCAAAACCTGTTTCAAATCCCTCTTAGCGTCGTGCGACCTTATGGCTTCCGTTTTCCAATAGAAGTTCACCGTTAGGCGATGCAACGATGGAATCAAGCATGTAATTCATCCTATCGGAGGAGGGCTTCAAGGGCGGCCGGGGCCAAATCCTGACGCCGAAATACAGCCGTCCAGAAGACCCATGGGGATGCCCGTTAAGGTTGCGCGGGTGTGTAAATCAAAAACCCCGGCCTGACAAGGTTTTTTTTGAATTGATTCCTGCGGTTGGATCTGCTAAGACATGCCCCGTTTCCCGTGGGGATGTAGCTCAGCTGGGAGAGCGCAGCGTTCGCAACGCTGAGGTCGAGGGTTCGAATCCCTTCATCTCCACCACCCATAAAATCAAGGGGTTGCGCTACAATAGCAACCCCTTTTTTATTTCCCGAATTTGGCGAATTATTGGTATTGATCTAAACCCTCCACCTCTGGTAGCGGACTTGGAGAGGTTCGACTGATCCGGGGAGTTTTTATGCGCGCGTGTCTTCCTTTCTGTCCCGTGACAGGGTCACACGCCCATAACCCGCTTTAACCCTGCGCGTCGTCGTGTCGGCAGGCGCACGCGGAAACTCACCCCGCTTTCAGCGGGGTTCAAACCCGCCTGAGGGGGACAAGCCGATCGCGCGCTTTGATTCGTCCGTCCAGTCGATGCTCGGCTTAAGCCCCCTTCCAGGGGGCTACCTGAGGCCTCCCACACTGCTGGAGGATTCTCACTGCAGTTTTATGTTTCGAAATCACACCTTGATAATTCGAATTTTCACATACTAATATGACGTTAGGCTCCAGGAGGCGATATGTCGATCAACATTCGCGAGTTGGCAGATAGGGGAATACTGGAGGTGACGTACTTACCTGATGATGTCACCAAGGAAGACCTTGCTGAGCAAAGGAGGCTGGTGGCGGACGCCATATTGAGAAGTTCTCTCAGAAAAGTTCTAATGGATGCGTCTGCGCTCAAAAGCCTTCCGTCTGCTGCAACGATTTTTTACCACAACAGGGATGTTTCGGACGACAGCACCTTTAATGGAATAAAATTCGCGGTTGTATTTGAATCGGTGGGCAAAGATGAGCGCTTTATTGAGACCTCTGGGATGAATCGCAATATTCCGATCAAATGCTTCACCTCCAAGAAGGATGCGCTATCTTGGCTGAGCGGATAGCCTGAAATCGGTTTACGTTTGACCTGCTTCCGTTTCGATCCCGAAGTAAGCGAATCAAGCATTCGGAATCGGGCGCGTAATAGACGATACCATCCTTCCCTTTACCCCATCGTTCTCGTGCTGCTCGTTGATGGCGGACTTCCTCACCAGATTACCCAACTCCGCTACGGCAATTTTTTTGTCGCGCCAGACTTGCGGTTTGAAGACACTTTGGCGATTGTAAAGACAATTTTCATTTCGGTAGTGGACTGCCATGAGGCACCATGGGCATTAAAGCAGATTTCATTGCGGCGGAGCGGTTCATCGATCGGCTGAGGCCGGCCGACCGGCAAACGCTGCACCGGATCTGCCGGGAAATCCAGGCCGCCGAGACCGAGCTATTGAACCATGCGGGTCCTGCCATGGAGCGCTGCATCCACGGCTGCGAGGGGATTTGCTGCCGCAATGTCCAGTTGGAGGCGATCATCGGGATTTGGGATCTGGTCTACATCCTCACGGTAGCGCCGGACTACCGGGACCGGATGGCGGCCTGCCTGGCAAAGGAAGTGCCCCTGTTTGCCGCCGACTGCATTTTTCTCGCAAACGGCCTGGGCCCCTGCATCCTGCCGGCTGCCGCCCGGGCGGAAGTCTGTCTGACCACCTTCTGCAGTTCCACGGACGCCATCGCTCCGGAAATCCGGCGGGTCAAGCGGAAATTCTACCAGCTGGGGTGGTTCATTGCCACCCGGAAGCCCCGGATGGCATGGGATAGCCTGCTGCGGCTGTTGAGAAGATGGCAAAAAAAAACATAGAAGCTTTCCCCGTCGGCGTGGTGGTTATCTATGCGTTCGGCGCGCCGACAAAGCCGCTTGCATGGAGCCGCTCTTTCTGTCAATGATGGGCATTCACAATGGGTTCACTTTATAGAAGCCATCTCAAAATTAGGGTTTTCGTTCGAGATCAAGGCGTGGCCGAGAATCAATACCGTAGGCGCCCCGAAGGAAGTGCCCTTGGGGTACATACTGCAGTATGTCGAGGACTTGAGACGAGGATACAACGCCGATATCGGGCGAAAAAACTTTTTTGAGATAGCTTCTAATCAGAGAGGAGGGCGCACATGTCGCGATTCGATCAAACCGCGTGTATCTGGCCGCTGCTGGTGTTTGCCGTCAAAAACCGCCGGGTGCTGACCTATGCGACGCTCGGCAAGCTGATCGGTGTTTCGGCCTCGGCGCTTGGGCGGCTGCTGGAACCGATCCAGTCCCATTGCATCCTCAAGGGATTGCCCCCGTTGACCAGCATCGTGGTGGACGCCCGAACGGGCCTGCCAGGGGAAGGGTTTATCGCCGCGGACAACGTGCCCCAAGCCCAGGCCGAGACCTTCCGTTTCGACTGGTACGGGGTGCCGGTGCCGTCCCGGGAGGATTACCGCGACGCCGTGCAGCAGCTGCCCAGCCTGGGGCTTTCCCTTTCCGCCCTGATGCGTCAGTCCGATTCCAGGGAACCGGCCTGAACCATATCGCGTCTCCCATCGAAAGTTTTTCTAACTGGAGACATCCACCGCGCCGGATATGCGACGCACGGTGGCCTCCACGTAGGCAGGGTCCTCAACTTCCAGTGTGATCGCCCCGGACGGGCACACCGACACGCACCGGCCGCAGCCGCGGCATTCCGGCCCGATAAACGCCCGGCCGTCTTGGAACCCAATCGCATCCACGAAACAGACATCCTGCCGGCATTTGCCGCAGCCGGTGCATTGGTCGCGGTCCACGTGCACGGTAACGCCGGGCATGCGCGTCAGTTTGGCGCCGATATCCGGCGTGATGTCCGGCAGGATTTTCCACAGGCAGCAACAGGGGCAGCAGTTGCAGACGGTCAGCAGCCGGTCCGGCGGGCCCACGTTGAGCCAGACGCTGTCCAGTTTGTTGCGGCCGATCAGGTGCACCAGGCCCAGTTCGCGGCAGCGGCGGGTATGGGCCAGCGCTTCCGCCTTGGTGACCGGCCGTCCGAATTTGGGGTTGATGTCCCGGGCCGCTTCCCCCATGAAAAGGCAGCCCAGTTCCACGGGATAGGTCCGGCAGTGGGAAGCGTCCCGGCAGATGCAGAAATGCATGATCCAGTGATAGCTGGCCTTATCGATAAAATAGTCCAGCACCTTGGAGGGAACGGCCAGATCCTCCCGGGGGTCGAGGCGCCGGTTGACAGGGATGACGGTGTCCCGGGGAAGATACATGATGTCGTCCCCTTCAAAAAGCATGCGATCGATCAGGCGGCCGATGAGGGGCCGGTGGGACAGGCGGGCCAGGACAAAGCGCTGGGCAAAGGTGCGGCGGATCAGGGTCTTGATGCCGTAAGGGCTGGCCATGGGCGGTTTCCGATTCTCCCGGATGATGGTTTGGGTTTAAAATTAATCTAAACTCTCCAACTCTGGCGGACGACCCGGAGAGGTTCGACCGATCCGGGGTGTTCTCATGAAGGTGTTTCTTCATTTTCTGTCCCGTGACAGAAAACGAAGCAAAAGAGCACGCCCGTGTCCCGCTTAACCCTGCGCGTCGTCGGTGCGGCCGGAGCGCGCGGAAACTCACCCGCCTTCGCCTTGGCTACGG
>Ga0207799_100076_pt1 | contig 131617 bp, 93 predicted proteins | sample TtanPargueraPR_4_FD_187742 | JGI IMG/M metagenome (GOLD analysis project Ga0207799, IMG submission 187742) | Aerobic enrichment media microbial communities from Bioluminiscent Bay, La Parguera, Puerto Rico - Tt and M2 (SPAdes) | ecosystem: Environmental > Aquatic > Marine > Unclassified ... | reverse complement strand
ACGAAAAGCGACAGGTAAATGGTAGCGGGTTACTTAACTTTTCTTATTCCTACAACAACAACGGTCTTTTGCAAACCACTACCTACCCGGGTAATGTAAAAGAAGTGCGGACCTACGATGCCTCTGGTAACCTGGAAAAAGTAACCGCTGCCGGGCAAACGGTATGGGAGCTTACCGGCGAAAGCGGGACTGTTTTTTATAGTGTTGGTACATTTTATACCTAATGCAAACAAAGCGAAGCAAAATGTATTGAATTCTAAAAAGATTACTATTGGAATGACAAAAAAGGAAGTTCTTAAAATTATGGGAACTCCTGATAGCAAACAACTTTCTTATTTTAATAGTGTAGATACAATGTATTATTACGAGCCTCCAGTTGGAGCTTCGTCAGGAATCCATATACAATTTAGTGATAGTAACGGAGTTGTAAATCATATTATTCCATACGAATAGAGCAAAAAAGCCCGAGTAATCGGGCTTTTTTAACAGCTAATATAAAGTTGCCCAATCGCCGCTGCCGCGCGAATTCCTTCGCGTGGTAAGTCGAAGACTAAAAAGTAGATTGTGAGAATTAAAAAATAAAGACAATAAAATATGAACAAAAACAAACAGTAAAAAAAGAATGTTGCTACGCAAACCACGCGAAAGGATTCGCGCGGCAGCAAAGGGGGAATAGAAGTTCACGTTACTCTAAATTTTATTGCATATAAGCTGTACAAAGAATTAGAGCGTCAGCTAAATCTTAAGAAATCGAATATAAGTTGTGAAAAAGCTATTGATATAGCAAAGTCAATTTATGCAATTAAAATTGCTGATCCAATATCTGAATGCATTACACAATCTGTGTTACTTCTCAATGAAGAACAGAAAGAATTAGCTAAAATTTTTGATTTTTAATTTGGGTGTCCCAGTGCGGAAATAGAAATCAGTGTTCGCTTTTAAACAGACCGCTTTCCTAAACTCCTGCTAAGAAAACACTGAATTCATTGTCATGGCCTTTATACACATAATTTTAGCCATTTTATTTGATCTGAAAGTTGAAAAGCTATATAGTTCTAACTAATTCTTACCACATCAATATTCAATATGCGTCCTAGCTTTTCAATTTTGTCAGCAATATGGCCAATGCCAATTGCACAATGATGTGCCGGCCCTTGTTTAGACCACCGGTTCATAAATTCTTTGGCTCCAATTGAAAATTTATATCTGCTATTGGTATTTCCGATCTGCAGTACCGGACCTTCTACAGCTTCGCCTTCGGAACATAACAGAAATATATCGTTTTTTCCTTCTACGACAGAAAGCAGGGTTACCGGCCCGTTTTTTACATGCATTTGAATGGATAGGCCTTTTCCTGGTTTTCCATGGTAAACCGGAAGTGGTACCAATTTTACTTTTTCTTCTGAAATAGCATAATGGGCAGGGCCATCGTGTCCAAGCATTACCACATCATCGTTAAAATCCATCAGGTAGAATTCTGAAAAAGAACCACCGGTTCCAAATTCTGCCATAATTTTCATCGCCTGTGCATTTTTTACCTCGCATTCTCCGGCAATAGGGATGTTTTTCCCGGTAAGTAATGTGTTTCCAGCAATAACCGATGTTACTATATTTTCGTATTCGTTGCCTTCCCCGCCTTCGTAGTAATATGCCATAGAGCCTAGGTTGTGGATTTCAACTAACTTATCAAGGGCTATCGAAGTACGTGCTGCACGTTCAATTTCAGATGTTTCGCACTCCGGCGAAACATCAAATGTAGTATTAAACTCTTTAATCTTATCCTGAACTTCGGTTTCGGTTACTTCATCGCGGTATTTTTTTAGCTCACACATTTCAAGCAGTTCAATGTGCGTCCCAAATACGGCTGATTGTTTTGTAATATCTGTATATACATCAAGCATGCCGTTATAGTAGTGTCCTAAAAGTCCAAGGCGGTTATTCCTAATTGCAGCGGCAACCCGTGCGGCCTCTGTCCATGCTTTAATTTCTGTCCATGCTTCCTGGTCTTGTAAATATCCGGTTACAAAATCGTATTTAATACCCGAACGGTTAAAGACTGATGCAATTTCAGGGACAGAACATGCTTGGCAATGTTCTAACCAAATACCAGTCATTTTTCCACGGTCGCCTAAATTGTTAAAAGCTTCATAATCGAGTTCGGCAACCGGTTGGAGGTTTAGTATTACAACAGGGGTTTTTAGTTTTTGGACCACAGGCAAAACGGTTGAAGACAGGGCATAGGTGGAAACGTAAATAAAAACAATTTCCACATCTTCTTTTTTTAGAAAATCTGCCGCTTCGCGCGCCTTTACCGGGTTGTCTATCATGCCGGCATCAGCAACTTCTACTCCAAAACCTTTCAGTTTGTTTTTTATTTCTTCCTGATATCCTTTCAGGTTCTCTAATAATCCTTCAAACTGAGGCCAATATGTATCAAGGCCAATTCCAAATAAACCTACTTTAATCATTATTGTTTTTGAGTTGAAATTTTTAATATTTAGAGTCAGGGAGTATTTACTTATCAGAATACTTATCGTATTTCCCGCTCATTACTTTTTTTACTGTTTCGAGGTAGCTGTACCCCCCATTGCATATAAGGTTCAAGGTAACTTCCTTCAACCCATTCGTTCCATGCACATAGTAATAATTTTGGGTTGTTTAGGATGCTTTATTCAATATTTTCGGGCTATTTGAAAGTATACGCCAATGTTTTTTTCTGAAATTTCCATGAAGTCGAATTGTACTTATGTTAATAAACTCAAAATAAATAGCTTTTCGGTTTTTATATTCGTTTTTTCCCTTTTTTAAAAAGAAAAAAATGAATTCGTCGAAATTAGCTAAGGCAGATTTTTTATTCCCGAAAACCGATCTGCATAGAGTATATATTTTGTCGTTTCATAGACCCAGTCGTTCAGAATTAGTAATCCCGTCCCTCAGAACTTTTTTTGCAGGATTCGAGCCAAGCCATTAATTCTTTTTTCATTTTTTTAACCACAGCGGGGTATTTACCTGCAATATTATTTTTTTCTTCCTTGTCTTTTACAAGGTCGAAAAGCATCCATGTGTTACCGTTGTCGAAACTAACCAATTTGTATTGGTCGTCCATCCAAACCATTTGCAACCCTGATATGTTTTGCCACGACTTTGTATCTTTTTTTGAAGAAGCCATCACCGGTGCCTGGAACCCAATGGAAGCATTCCTTTGTTGCTCTTCACCGTTAATAATTTTTGTGATGTCAATACCATCCATCGGGTAATCGTGAGGCATTTTTTGCCCAATCATTGATAAAAGTGTCGGGAAAATATCGCTTGTAACAACGGGCGAATTTATAACCCTATCTGTTTTTATTTCTTCGGGCCATTCTAGTATTGCAGGCACCCTTATTCCGCCTTCCCACAGAGAACCTTTTTTGCCTTTGAACGGTTTTGCCGAATTTAAATCGTGTACCCAGCTTGGCCCGTTATCGCTGCAAAACCAAACAATCGTATTGTCTTCTATCCCCATTTCTTCCAGTACTTTACGCAACCGTCCTATTTGTTCGTCCATTGCCGATATGCTTCCAAACCAGTGTTGTTCTTCGTAGGTCATACCGGGATACAATGCCCGGTGTTCGGGACTTGAAACTACCGGTGTGTGTGGTGTTGAAAACCAGATTAGGGAAAGGAAAGGTTTGTTTTCCTCAACCGATGAATGGATAAAATCAATAGCTCTGTCCATTAATATTTCGGGCAGGGGGCCATCAAGCCATTCGTCGTATAACTGGCCCGGCCCTGTCCAGAAGCGGTCTCTCCAAACAAAGCCTCCTTCGCGCTGCCCGTATTCCACAGGCTTGTCCATAACCATAACATAGTCGTCGGAGCCATATTCGCCACAAGTTAAATAATATGGGTTAAAGGACGGTACGGCATTTTCAACAGTAAAACATTCATCGAAACCGTTTTCCCACGGAGGGGAGTAACGTTTGGGGTCGGCAGGATGTGCAGCGTATGTCTGCTTTACAGTTTTACTTAGCTGTCCCACATGCCATTTTCCGAAGTGGCTTGTTTTATATCCTTTCAATTTTAATGCTTCGGCCAATGTAATTTCCTTTGCGGGAAGGGAACCGGTTGAAGCCCAGGCCATATTCATTCGGGCTGCATTACGGCCTGTTAAACAACTTGCCCGGGTAGGGGTGCAAACAGGCCCTGCCGAATAAAACCTGTCGAACCGAATACCATGAGAAGCCATTTTGTCAAGGTTCGGTGTTTTTACTGTCGGGTTTCCATAATATGCTACATCTCCGTAGCCCAAATCATCGGCCATTAATAAAATAATATTTGGAAGCTTTTTTGCAGGTTCCTGAGCCAATAAAGCCAATGAAAAAACAGTAAGGCAGAAACATAAAATACTTGTTTTCATAAAAATTAATAATTTTAAAGACAAGGAAGCCTACCGGGCTTCCTTGTTAAAATCCTAACTAAACTATCTATTATGACAATCTATTCATAACCCGGGGTTTGGGTAATATTGCTGTTGTCGTTCATCGTTTCATAGCTAACCGGCCATAACAAAACCCCTTCTTCATTTTCCCTCCCCTGTAGCGAAGATACTAAATTAAAGGCCTGGTCAAAACGGATCATTGTCCACCACGAACGTGCTTCAGCACCAAACTCTTTGCGTGTTTCTTTAACAATCGCTTCGTCTGCTTCAGTTGCCGACAAAGCTGTTGAATAATAATTATCTGTTCCATAAGCACGTTTGGCTACCTGGTTTAAATAGCCAACAGCAATTGCAGTGTTTCCTTTTGCATTTTCAATCTCGGCTTTCATCAGCAATGTTTCGGCATATCTGTACACATGTACATCCTGATCGCACCTGCGTATCCCGTCGTCGCCATATTCTCCCGAATATTTTACTCCATAGCTCCATGTTGTGCTGCCATCGGTAAATTTGGCCACTGTTGCGTCAGCCCTAATATCGTTAGCATCTTCATGGATTAAGTTGTAATAAGAATCAGAGTATTGATATTGGTTGATATGTGCCCCAATCGGGATTGGATTATTCCAATAATCGGCAGAAATATCGGCAGAATTATATAATGTGTATATAAACCATGAGTTACCACTTTCGTCATAATCAAGGTATACCGTAAAAATATTTTCGTTATTTTCTTCATTTGTAAACACATCGTTGTAATTCTCTTCGAGGCCGTAATTTGAATTGTTTAATATATTGCTTATTGCGGCATCGGCTACATCAAGGGCACTCCCTTCCCCTTCAACTTTATATAACCAAAGATAAACATCGGCAATTAACATTTGTATTGCGGCATCGTTTATCAGGTAACAATCCTGGGTTACCCCGTCGGGCCAAAGTGCATCAGCATTTGTCAAGTCGCTTTTTATCAAATCAAAAGCAAGGCTTGCATCCTGCCTGGTTGGATAAATATTGTCCTGGGCATCAGATTCGTATGGTGTTTCAAGAACGGGTATGTCCCCCCAAATCCGAACCATCCAGAAATAGATAAAAGCGCGCATGAAATATGCTTCTGCTAAAATCATATTTTGTTCGTCTTCGTCGCCAAATTCAATCCCGGGTACATACTTTAAGATTAAATTACAATTATTGACCAATTCATAAAAATCTCCCCAATCAGCCCCTTCGGAACCCGGGTCAAGGGTGTTGTTAAAAAAGTCGCCAAAACTTTCATAATAATTTGTCCCATAAGTAAAGGTTCCGTCTCTCATATCGGTATAGTTTGAGATATAAGCTCTTGAACCACCTTGAAAAAATGGGGTTAGTAAAGTATATAAGCCGTATTTGGCAGCAACAGCATCTTCCTCGGTATTCCACATCGAATTGGTTGATATTGAACTTATCGGGGCAAGTTCCAGCCGGTCGTCACAGGCCGTAATTCCTAATGAAATGATTGTTATTATTAATATTATTTTCTTCATTGTCTTAATATTTATAAGGTTACTTTAAATCCGAATGTAAACTTTACAGAAGACGGGTATCCGGCAGAAGTAGAATAAGTAGTACTGGTACCCCATTCAGGGTTTGTTTCTTTTGCCCGTTCGTCTTTCGTAAAGTAGGTCAGGTTATTTCCGGATATATAGGCTTTTAACCCTTTTATGCCAACATTATTTAAATATTTTGAAGGTAAATCGTACATCAGTTTTATTTCTCGTAAACAGAGGTAGTCGAGTCTGAAAATATTGATGTCAGATTTTCTTCCGTAGTTTTGTTGATGTACAGGGTCTTGTACCCAGAATTTTGCATATTCTGTATGGGCAGCATCTCCTTCCTGCTGCCAGGCAGTTAATTGTGCTTTTAACGGTCGCGACCTGCAAACAAAACCATTTACCGATGTATGCCTCCTTACCTGGTCGTATGCCGAATGCCCTATGGCATAGTCCATATTTATACTTAGCGTGAAATTTTTATATGCAAAATTATTTTGCAAGCCTCCGGTGCTGTGGGGCATGGAATAACCAAGTACTACCTGGTCGTATGTGTTTATTTCTTCGTCGCCGTTTTTATCAACCCATTCATAATCGCCGGGGAATTTCCTTCCTTTAACCGTTGTTCCGTCGGTGGGGTTGTACCCCCTGGCATTTTCGTCGTACAAGGCATTGTCTGCCTGTTCCTGATTGTCGATTATATAATCTACTTTATATCCGGTAATGGAATAAAGGGATTCTCCTTCGGCATATCCGCCCACATCTTCTCCGTTGGGGTCTACAATCCCGTCTATTCTGTTTTTTTCAACTCCGTTGTCAGGCAATGAAAGTACACGGTTTTTGTTATAACTGTATACAAAGGTTGCGTCCCATGCAAAATCCTTTTTCTTTATAATACTGGCATTAATGTCGAATTCGAAGCCATAAAATTTAACAGAGCCGATATTGGTGGTAATTGAACTAAAACCTGTGGTATTAGGCAATGGTTTGCTAAACAACAAGTCTTCTGTTACCTTATTGTAATAATCAAAAACCAAGCTAAAACGCTGGTTGTATAAACCTAAATCGAAACCAATATCAAATTGTTTGGTTTTTTCCCATCCCAGGTTCTGGTTCGGCATTGTGGAAGCTATAATAGCCGCATTTCCTGCATATTTATCACTTACACTATAACTTCCTTGCGAAGTATAAAGCCCTATGTTATTATTCCCGGTTAAGCCGTAGCTGCCTCTTAATTTCAGGTTGCTTATTGGGGTAATTCCGGCCAGGAAGCTTTCTTCTGAAACAATCCAGCCTAGCGATACCCCGGGGAAAATCCCCCATTTGTTATTTGTCCCAAACCTTGAAGAGCCGTCGCGCCTTATAGATGCCTGTAATAAATATCTGTTTAAGTATGAATAGTTTAACCGCCCGAACATCCCTATCAGTGCCTCTTCTGTTTTTGCAGTTGAAGCATCTAATTTGTTTGGGGCAGCATTTAGTGTCGGTATAATATCGGTACTCCCACCATAAGCATAAAGGTATATGTCCCTGGTTTCTACAAAAAGATCGGAAAAACCTGCCATAAAAGAAAGGTTATGGGCATTGTTTATTTTTGTTTCGTAAGAAGCTATTGCTTCTAATTGTCTTTTTTGCGTAAGATCCTGGTTGGCATATGCTCTTCTCGATGAAGACCAATAGTGCGCCTTTTCAAAATATTCATTTTCAAAGTCCCTGCGGTAATACGATGCATTTGCACGTAACGAAAGGCCTTTTAACGGTTTCCATATTAAACTTCCGTTAATGTCGGTTTGTGTGAGGTATTCGTCATAATCCCTGGTTTCCCGCCAGTAATTGGGAGGTGTTGCAGTACTGTTGAAGCCGGGGGAAGGCGTTCCGTCATCATAATAATACCTGAACATTGGAGCCATTATTAATTGTCGCTGAATGGCATCCCGCCAGTTTGGTTCGTCTTCGGTGTGGCTTTTGGTAAAACCAAAGCCGGTATTTAACGATAATTTGTCCGATAAGTCGAATTCCACATTCATTTTTCCGCTAAAGCGCTCCCAGCCTGATTCGATAATTACTCCTTCATCTTTAGTGTAACCAATACTTCCGGCATATCTTATGTTTTCAGAGCCTCCTGATGCGCTTAAATAATAATTTTGCAACATCCCTGTTTTTGTAAGAGTTTCCCATGGATCGTTTTCCTGAAAGATCAGTGTTTTTGACGGATCGAGTGGATCCGGGGTACTCGACCACCCATCAGGGATTGTTTCTCCATCTTCCAGGTACCGTGTAGTAAAACAAGAAGTAGACGAGTTTCCTGAACTTTGAGGAAAGTTTTCGGCTGTTAATGTATATTCATAATCGGTGCCAACTAAAGCCGGCCTTACAAGGTTTATGTATTCGGCTGCAGAAACCTGGTTAAGTTGATTGCGTGCCGAGGAAGTAGTAAAGCTCGTTTCAAAAGTTATGACAGGTTTTTGACGGACTTTTCCGGTTTTTGTTGAAATTAATACAACCCCGTTTGAGGCTCTTGCACCATACACTGCTGTAGCAGCAGCATCTTTTAATATTTCTATCGATTCAACATCGTTGTAGTTGATGTCTTCCATAGAACGTGGCATTCCGTCTATTATAACCAAAGGGCTGTTTGTCATACTAATTGAAGAACCTCCACGGATACGGATGTTGGGTGAATCTCCGGGGGCATAGTTGGAACTGTATATATTTACCCCTGAAATTTTTCCCTGTATAGCTGCCCCTACACTTGTAACCGGTTGTTCTGCAAGTGTTTCTCCATTTACTTTAGATATTGAAGTTGTTACTAACCTGCGGGATTGTTTTCCGTAACCGATAGCAACTACCTCGTCGAGCCCGATTGCGTCTCCTTCCATTGTAACGTTTATGTTTGATTGCCCTGTATACTTTACTTCTTTTGTTTTCATCCCAACAAAAGAAAAAATTATTGTGCTTTCTTTTTGAGAAATGGGCAGTATGTATTTCCCATCGGTATTCGTTACTGTTCCGTTGGTTGTCCCTTTTTCGAGGACAGTAACTCCGGGCAGTGGTATTCCTTCTGAATCGGAAACCGTACCGCTTACCTTGGCTTGTTGGACCGTTCCTTCGCCTTTTGTGCTTTCAGCCTTAACAACTGAATAATTTAACAGGATTAGGATGACCATAGAAAGGGGAAAGAACCATTTTTTTATTTTTTCATTACTTATAGGCATTGTTAAGTTCATTTTCCATAATTTTGTGATGTTTAAAACTAAATTTTATAAAATAACCTGTGCGACCAGGTTGTTTGACTTTTACGGGGAAGCATTTGTGCTTCCCTTTTTGGTTTTGTTTGTTTTATTTCATAGGCATTTTTTATTTTAAGTTTTTAAATAATAATGTTAATGGTATTTCAGCAATATAAATAGCTGTTTTCCCCTCGTGGGATGAATAATAAGATACAAGAAGCCGATTTTTTTCCAGTACTAATCCTGGATAGCTTGTATCTCCGCCGGAAGGCAACCTGATTATTTGCTTAAAATTTCCGGTTTTGTTACCTATTAGTAACCTTGTATAAGTACCCGGCCTTGCGTATTCCCTAGTAGCTACAATTACTTTCTCGTCGGCAGTAAAAATAAAATTAGGCCCTCCTAAGCGTTCATTCAGTTCAGTATATTCCCATTCGGTATAAGGCGGCTTGCTTTTTGCCCAAACTCCCATTTTGTCATTTACGTCTCTTCGGATAAGGGCATAAACATTGTTTTGTTTATCAAACCGAATGGTTGACTCGTTGGGGTATTCATCGACTTCCAATTTTGATACTTTTTGGAAATTGACCCCGTCTTTTGTTTTAACCAGGTAAATATCCGAAGGTTTTTTTCTTAGCTGTGGGGTAACCTGGTAGTCAATTCCATAGCCAATTCCGTTGTGCCATGTTACCCGCCATATCCAGTCTCCCCATGAGGCTATTTCGGGGTCGACAGATACTTTCTCGGGGTTTGAAAATTTGTTGCCCGATTTATTGGAAAAAGAAACATGGGGCTTTCGTCCCAACAACACATCATTTTTATAAATTGAGCCTCCAATTATAACCATAATCCTTCCATCGGGAGTAATCGATAATTTGGGGTCACGCAGGTCAATCCCTTCTTTTTTTAACAGGGCAACACTCATCCATTTTTTTGCATCCCTGGATTTTAATATTCTTACCAAACCATCGCTCCCGGATACATGCCCTGAGCTTTCCCTGAAAGAACAATAATAGTTGCCTTTAAATTTGATAAGGTCGGTAAAAGCATTATGATTTGCATAATTCCATATTTTTGTCACCTTTATAGCATTGGGGCGATCTTTTTTTGATGTTATATTCGCAAAAGTTACTACAGAATAGAACAGAAGTGCAAGTAATATTCTAATTTTCATTTTTATTTTTATTTCGTTTTTGATTTTTGAAAAAGAAATTTTCGCACAAGCTTAAAATGCAGGACGTTCCAATACCGGCAGTAAAAGCTACCGGGATAATCCACAAAACCTTAAGCCCAAACGCTTCGAAAAATGCTATTGCTATGGCCATTGCCACACTTACAAGCCCCCCGGTTATGGTGGCAAACTGTGTGGCAAACGGTATAAACAGTGCCATAAAAAATAGAACAAAAAGCGGGGCAACAAAAAGGTTTACCACTTTTATTACCACTTCAAGCAGGTTGCCATGTACATAGCCAACCAGCAGACACAATAATGTTACTGCCCCGCCAATAATTATCGATATTGTACGTGCCTGTTTCAGGAAATTGACATTCTTTTTAGACGGGAAGAACCGTTTAATTATATCTTCAGAAATAACCGACGACGATGAGTTCAGCCCTGACGAGAGGCTCGACATGGCGGCTGAAATCAACCCTGCAGTAACAAGCCCGGTAACACCAACCGGCAGCCCTATAACGATAAACCATGGGAATAGCGAATCGGCATAGTTTAGCAGGGTTTCGCCGGCAGGTAATTCATAGGGTTTTTGGGTAAAATAGGCAAGAAGTGCCAGCCCTACAAGTGCCAGTAACACTTGTACTGTAAAATTGGTTATCAGCGAAATCCCAAACGTTTTTCTTGCTGAGCGTACATCTTTTGTAGCTAAGTAACGCTGAATGGCCATCTGGTCGGAGCCTGCCGTGCATATGTACCATACGAACACCATTAAAATGGCGCTGCTGACAGTCATCCGTTTCCCTGCGTCGAGCCCCCAGGTTATGGATTCCCAATGCCCCGGCATTGAGTTTGGGAAAATTGCCCGGAAAGAACCTAAATGAATGCTTATAATTATGAGGGTAAGCAATGCCCCAATAATCAGGATTACCGTTTGCAGGGCATCTGTTATTACCACTGCCTTTAATCCTCCCATAGAGGTGTAAATTACTGTAATTACAGCCATAATCAGGCATATAAGCGGTACATAGCTTTTTTCTATACCGAATATTGATATAATGGCCGTGTTTACCGTGGCATAAATAATTGTTGCCATCCATAAAAGGCGCAACGACAAAAAGAAAAACGTACCCAATACCCTGACCCCGGTGCCAATTTTAATTTCGAGGATTTCGTAGGCACTGGTTACTTTCATTTTCATAAAACGGGGGATAAGCAACCATCCTGTAATAAAATAAACCAGGGGGAATGCAATCAGGCTGGTAAAAATGACCGGCCCGTATTTTATCATTTCTCCCGGGTACGAAAGGTAACTTAAGGTACTTAGTATTGTTGCAAACAGCGAAAGCCCAACCATAACGGGGTTCATTGAGCGTCCGCCGAGAAGATAATCTTCAGCATTTTTATTTTTCTTTGAGTAGAAGAAACCTATCCCGAGCATTAATACGGCATAGGCAACAAGCATAAGCCAGTCGATAGTAGCCATTTTTTTTCCAATGCGCTGGTTTATACGTAAAATAGCATATGCTACAGTTCCCTTTATGTCGCTTGCTTCTTCGGTTGTAAAAACGCCTTTCCCGGTCAGGCTTTTATCGTTGAAAATTTTTTCTAATCCGTGTAGATCGTCGGTTGTCCCTTTTTCTGCCAGGGCAAGGGCAGCTTCAGTCCGGGCATATTTTTTCGGAGATAAAAGAAAACTGTCCAGTTCTGTTTTTAACGGTTCCGAAATTGAATTTTTAGCCGGGAACAGGCAGGCTGCTTTTAAAAGGTAGACCTTTGCCCGCGAATTTTTCGGTTCGGCTAATGCCTTTTTGTATAAGTCAGTACGATAGTTTTCCGGCAATCCGGGGCAAAAACTTAATGCATAGGCCCCAATCCGCCTGAAAGTTTTATCAGGAGAGTCAATCATCATCATTAAAGAACGATAATCAATACTGTCGGGATTTGAAGAAACAGAACTGCCCCAACGAACAAAAGCCTGCATCAGTGTATTTCCGCCGGTTAAATCGGAATTAGCCAACCCGGGGTTCACCGAGCGGAGGTTTACGTTGAGCTTTGCCAGTGTTTCGGCAGCATGCAAACGGTCGGGCTGTGAGGCATCGGCATATACGCCGGCAATTTTATCAATCCACATTTTTTGCTCGCTGTCAGTTGCGGCTCCTCTTGCCAATACGCGCCAAATTCCTATCCTGTACTGGGGAGTATCAACATATTGCCCTAATTCTTTTGTGAAAGTTTCCTTTACCCCTGCCATGTATCCAAGCGACAATAATTCTTCGGCTGCGTGTACCTTTTCCCATCCCTTATTGTTCTCAAGCGATTTTACTAAAAAATGCTGTGCTTTTTCAGCCAAAAACTCCCGGTCGTTTTTTATTGTACACGAACAAGCAAAGAAAATAATTAACAATATGGCGATAATCCTGTTCATTGGCCGTTTATTTTAAAATATTCTGCCTCCTCTAATTTGTTCCTGAGTTTTTTCTCCTGTTCGGCAGATAATGTTGAAAGTGGAAGACGGCAGGGGCCACAATCAATACCGCTCATTTTTAGCATTGCTTTTCCGCCTGAAATGGCACTTCCTGTTGAAAGCATAATGTCAATAATTCTGTTTGCTTTCTTTTGTATTTTAAGTGCTTCATCCAGTTGTTTTTTGTTGAATTTTTCAATTAATTCATTAAAAACAGGAGCAATAAAATTAAATGAAGTCCCGATGGCAGCTTTTGCCCCCAGTGTCATACCTGCCAGCAGTGTTTCGTCATGGCCATGTAAAATGTCGTATTTATTGTTTTTGATGTCCATGCATTCCATCATGTCCATCATATTATTATTGGTATATTTTATTCCGGCCAGGTTGGGGATTGTATCGCCTGCTATTTTCAGGAATTCGCTCATTTGTACATTTACGCCCGAAGTAGAAGGGATGTGGTAGTAATAAAACGGTAGTTCGGGTGCTGCGGAGGCAACTTCGGCACAAAATGCAGTAAGGGTTTGTGCATCGCGTGGTTGAAAACAGCACGGGCCCATACAGCCAATTGCTCCGGCACCAATTGATGCTGCGTGTGCCGACAGTTCCCTTGCAATTTTAGCACTGGTGCTTCCCACATGTACAATTACCCGAAACTGGTCGTCGGCAAAGGGCATCCACGCCTCTGCAACTGCTTTCCGTTCTTCAACCCCCATCAGCAATCCTTCTCCAGAAGAGCCGCAAACAAATACCCCTTTTATTCCTTCTTTTTTTAGGCGGAGGGCATATTCCGGTATTATGTCCAGATTTAATCTCCCGTTGGGATGAAATGGTGTAAATGTGGCTGCAATAAGCCCTTCGAAATGTTTGTTTTCCATTATATTCTATGTTATTTTATATTCCTGTTTTGTTTTATATATTCCGAATATGCTTTTAAGTGGTTGTATATGGCATTTCTGTAGCCATTTACATCCCTGTTTTTTAAATAAGGAATCAGGTCTTCGTGTTTTACCAGTTTTCCTTTATTTTTTTTGTTTATAGGCTTAAAATCTTCATGTTTGTCATGTACGTAACTAAACAGTGGCAAAACCATTTCAAGTAAATCGATTATAGCCTGGTTTTTTGTAATCCGGTAGAGTTTTGAATGAAATTCTATTTCATTTTCCACCTTTAGCTTCATATCTTCTTGGTAGATATGCCTTGACACTATGGATTCAAGTTCATTAATGTCTTCGTCGGTAATGTTGCTGATAATTAATTCGGCAATGCCCGATTCTATTGATACCCTTAAATCAAGGAGGTCGAGTATACTTTGTTTACTCAACAGATAAGGATTGACAACTTTTGAGAAGCAATTCATTACATCGGGTTCCCTAACTACCATTCCTTTGTGTTTCCGGCTTTCTACAATGCCCAGCATCCTTAGCCGGCTCAGGGCTTCGCGTATAACATTTCGGCCTACATTTAATTTTTCGGACAGAACCAATTCCGGGGGAAGTTCACTTCCCGATGTTAACTTATTTTTTGCAATGTACTCAAGTAGCCGTTCTTCAACCTGATCTACCAATGTTACTGCTTTTACTGCAACTTTATTGAATTCCATAATTTTATTGTTAAGGGATATGACCCTTATGTCCTACAAAGCTACGTATATTTTTTCAATTATTTAACGATGAGTTTAAAATTATTTTAATTTAATAGACAGTATGTCCTACAATAGGACGTTAGGTTTTTAGATGTAAGGTTTTTTTTATGTTTTGATTGTTAGTTTGTTATGTTGAGAGGGTGCTTGAGGTTTTGAGGGAGTTGTTTATAAAGAGGAATGGCGAAATATTATTATAGATTTAGAGCTTGTTTAAAATTCTAAAAAATGAATTTTAAACAAGCTCTAAATTCAATAGATCGTTATATTTATGAGATATGAGATATGAGATTTTTGTTAAGGTGCCCCCCAGGAATCATTTTTTCTTATAAACAGAAAACAAAGCCTGCTCATTTTGTTGAGGTGCTTTAATTTCAAAAGTTATCCTGTAAATGTTATATCCCTTCCATTTTTTAATGATGCCCTTATCTTCTACTGTTTCTAATTTTTGCTTTTCAATTTTAGGGGTCATTTTTTTTGCATCATATTGAATAATAAAGTCGGTTATCGTTTCATCATCATTTTTATAATGAATGGCAAGTTTGCCAGGCTTTAGAACTTCGGCAGGATATACTGTCATGAAATGTTCTGAAATTTGTTTGGCTTCCGATAATTCAAAAATATCTTTTAAGATAACTTTTTTGCCTCTTTGCAGTTGAATATTCCGGGTTAAGCTTTTTATTCCGGTATTTTCGGGATATGCTTTTGAAATATCGAGAGAAAGCTGTGCTGTATTCTTTGTAGATTTATACTTAACATTAACTGCTTTGTATTGTTTTCCGGGCAACTGGTTGCTGTTGTTTATGGTTGGCAGGTTGTGATATTCCGAACAATTGTTCCACAGTTCGTACCGGCGTTCCGGAATAAATGTCCTTTTTGTGTATGTTCCACTGCCTACATCAATTAACAATGGCAGGCTGTTGTAGTAAACAATAAAATTTCCAATGTCGTTATGGTTATGGCTTTCGTCGTTATGTCCGCCTTTGGCAGCAACAAAAAAACCTTCTGTACTTTTTCCTTTGTCGCGGGCGGTCATTACCTGTAAGTCCGGAAACCAGGCATCTTTTGGAAGAGGTGAATATTCTTCGGTTTTATTTATTTCATCGTCCAGAAATAATTCATAAAAGGAACGGAAGATATGGGCGTTGGGAATTTTAATTGCCCTTTTTTTATAATATAATGCACCCATTGCCATAGCATCTTTGTCGTTAACAGCTTTACCAAACCGATAAAGCATGCCCCCGTCTATTGGTGTTTTGGGGGCTCCGTCAGCAAAGTTTACACAAAAACCGTTTCCTATTTGAAACCGATAAATATATTTGACCATGTTTTTTACTTTCGTGCTTTCAAGAACATAGCCGTAAGCATTGTTTGTGCCCTGGTTTAGCAGTGTTATATTGTCGAACAGGGAGCCGGGAGCAGCATCCCAGTATCCGGGGCCTTCGTCACAACCTCCATCTTCAGGATAGTGTTTTGTATATTCTTCTAATAACTCGGTAATTCGGTATACTACTGTTGCTTTTTTTTCTTTCTCTTTTTCGAGCAATAAAGCAGCACAAAGGCAATTGGAACAAATCCATGGTACCCAGTTGTTTAATCGGTGTCCGCCAAATTTTTCGCCCATCCACCAATGAGGTTTATTCATTAGCGGAGAAAAAATGCGTTTGTTGGTTTCGTAATAAATCCGTGCTCTTATTTGCGGTGAAACGGCATCTAATTTATCTCCCAGAAAATAATTGGTAAGTGCCAGCAACGAGGCCGTTTCTGCTGCAAAAAGGTCAAGAAATGGATCTTCGATATCAGCAAGCCCTTTGTATTGTGCCCCGGTTGGTAAATGGGCAGACACACCCCAATACGATTCTTCACATGTCGACCATATTCCATTTATTATTTGATCGATAAAACGGCCTTTGTTTTCATAAATTTCAGCAAACAGCATAGAGGTCAATACAGACCTTCTTTCTGAACGCATCTTTTGGTATCCGGTTCTGTTGCCGGTGCGTTCAATAAGTAACGATTGGGTAGCCGGGATGGTTGGCCATTCGTAGTCGATATTTTTTTCAGCTTCTTTTAAATAAAATTTCAACATTCCCTGATCTGCCTTTTGCCAGGCTTCCCGATCTGAGAGCTTTGGAAAGGGATGGAAATTTTCAGTCGTATTTAAAATATTGAGAAGTTGTTGCTCTGAATATCTGCACATTAATTTATTTTCCTGTGCAATCGATTGCAATATTGAAACGAAAAAAATCGAAAAGATAATTAGCTTTTTCACGTGTCTAAAATTTTAGAGTTTAAAGGTGATGTAATTTTTTTATAGTTTTTCTAAGGAACTGTTTTGAAATGTCCTGAATAATTTATTTCAGCACAGTTCTTAAGTGCCGCCTCAAAATTATATAAAATTCGACATTTAAAAATTTATCGATATTTAATTTGTCGTTGTTTTAGTCTACAAATGGGAATGATGAATAAATATTGATTTTTGTTTATGTCGTTGGAATATAGGAGATTGAAAGTGTTTGTTGTTCATTTTTTTGTGTATGTGAATATTAATTGATATCAATTCTAAATTTCTATTCTACTGGATAAAATCTATTCTATCTTCAGGAAACTACTTTGTAATGTTTTTACTTTTGCTAAGTAGAATAGAATAGAATATCTTGGAACTTAGAGAGAAGAGTGTTAATTAAATGGATTAAAATTTTTGATGATATTTCCCTTTTTTCAAGGCAAACTTTACAGGCATAGACATCGCTACGGCGAAAAAGTTTAACGCAGAAAAAAGGTTCGTTGAATAGCAGTCTTTACACTAACGATTCTTTTGATGTTTCTTGTTGTGTGATAAGTTCCTAAAAATTTTAACCTAATGAACCAGCTCATGGCTGAGATAATAACTGAGGCCCCCAGGAGCATGACTGTTATTTTTTCTCACATAACAAATGGGCAATACAAAAATTTAGACAGATGAAACGAGTACTTTTTTTCAGAATACAACAGGTAGTGTTAAAATTTATTGTTGCCTGTTTGTTCATAATTTTTGTTTGCGAAGGGTGTACCGAAAGAAACCGGACGGATCATTTTAATATTCAGGATTTTAAACATCCTTCTAGAAAAGTAGGAGTACATACATGGTGGCATTGGATGGATGGTCGTATTACCCGTGATGGTATAACCAAAGATTTAGAATCGATGAAACGTCAGGGAGTGTTACAGGCAACTATTTTGAATGTTGGTATGTCGGCGAAAGGTTCTGGTGTTGATAAAATTATTTTTAATACTGAAGAGTGGTACGATATGTTTGAATGGGCATTAAAGGAGGCCAATCGTTTGGGAATAATAATCGGAATTCATAATTGTGATGGATGGAGCGAGAGTGGGGGGCCCTGGATTACCCCGGAAATGTCAATGAAAAAGTTTGTGTTTAGTAAAACACGAATTACGCAGGACATGAACAATATTGTATTGCCAAAACCTTTGTGCGAAACCGATTTTTATCGCGATGTTGCTGTTGTTGCTTTTAAAAAGAACAATAACCAAATGTTTGAGAGCAATGAATTACCTAGGGTAACGGTAAATGACACAATTGACGGAATGCTTCTAATGGATGGTAATCCGGAAAGTATGCTAGAAGTTAAAAACGGAGATGTTTTTCGTTTCGAGAATCAAAAGAAAATACTTAAAACCCGAATCTCTTTGATGCAGAATTTTAAAGGTGCATTTTATTTTCCTGGTCCTAAAACCATTGAATATAGTATAAGTGCATCTGATGACGGTATTCATTTCAAAAAAATAACAGAAGTTGCTACCAATAAATTTTATGTAAATGCAATTATTGATATTCCACCAACCTCTGCTAAGTATTTTCAGGTAAAGGTGAAGAAAATACATAAGCTTCGTCCTTGGCATCATGCTGCTTTGGCTGAGCTTAGTTTGTTAGGCAAGAATGAAGAGCCTGCCTACAATCCAACAATCGTATGTCCGCTCGAGAAAACAGCATCAGCCCGTGTAATTGATATTGATAAATTGTACGTTTCTAATTCAACATTAAAGAAAGAGGACATTGTTGATAAAACATCGATTGTGGATTTGACCGATAAAATGACTGACGACGGTACATTGACTTGGAAAGCACCTGCGGGAAACTGGGCGGTTATTCGTTTTGGATATACAACAACGGGGGCTAAAAACGGCCCGGCAACAAAAGAAGGAGTTGGCTTGGAATGTGATAAAATGGATACTGCTGCATTGAGTTTTCATTTTAGCCAATTCCCCCGGAAATTAATAGAACATGCAGGTGCGTTTACCGGAAATACATTTAAGTTTTTCCTGATTGATAGCTGGGAGCGTGGTTATCAGACCTGGACAGGGAAGATGCCTGAAGAATTTCGGAAACTAAGAGGCTATAATCTGATAAACTGGATTCCTGTTTTGTGTGGCGAGACGGTTGAAAATACGGAGGTATCGGAAGGTTTTCTTTATGATTTCAGGAAAACAATTGCCGATTTGTTTGAACGCAATTATTATAAACATTTTTATGATTTATGTCATGAAAACGGCTTGGAGCTGCATGGCGAAGTAATTTATGGAGATAATGGCCCCTTTCCGCCTGTTGATGTATTAAAAACAAATGATTATATGGATATGCCCATGTATGAATTTTGGGCCGATTTGAATAGTGACCGCTTGGTGCAATATACGCCCAGGGCTAAAACAATACGTAACTTTCCGGTGTATGCTGCAAATTTTTATAATAAACCGATAATAGGAACCGAGGCATTTACCGGCTTTGCTCATTATAGCGAATCGCCTGCGGATTTGAAATTGTTTGGAGACCGGGCTTTCTGTTCCGGAATCAATCAGATGATTTTACATAGTTATGTGCATCAACCCTGTGAAAAAAAGCCGGGCATAACCCTCGGACAGCATGGATCGCATTTTAACCGGCATTATCCTGCGTGGCAACATGCTCAAAGTTGGTTGGAATACCTTTCGAGGGTGCAATATATCTTGCAAAAGGGAGTGATATCGTCAGAGGTGCTGTATTTCTTAGGCGATCAATATCCTCAATTTTTTGAGAATAATGCAATAAGTAGTTTGCCTAATAATTATCAGACAATTCCCTGCAATTATGATGTACTCACAAAACTCTCTGTTCGAAATAATAAACTCCAATTTGCAAAAAATCAACGTTTCTCAATACTTGTTTTACCCGACAGACCAGTGCTGGAATATCAAACGTTAAAGGAAGTTGCCCGACTCATAAAGCAAGGTGCATTGGTATATGGAGTGAAACCATTGCAAATGTTCTCGCTGAAAAACAAAAAAGAAAAAACAGCTGCATTTAAGCAATTGGCAGATGAGATATGGAAAGGATATACCGAAGAAGCTAATGGACAGAATAACTATGGAAGTGGTGTTGTTATATGGGGAAAGCCGTTAGATAAGGTTGTTGAGGACTATAAAATAATGCCAGATTTTACAAGCAATTGTCCTGATTCTTTGAATCTTATGTATATTCATAAAAATACGGCAGGACAGGATGTGTTTTATGTTGTGAATCAAAAAGACTCAGTATATCACCGCGAATGTGTGTTTAAGGTGCCGGCAGGTCGGATTCCAACGCTGTGGAATCCGATGACAGGAGAAGTGAAAAAAGTTATGGTTTATACCAAAGAGGCCGGTTCTATTCGGATTCCTGTAACTTTTATGCCGGAGCAATCGCTGTTTTTTATTTTTACGAAAGACCAAGAGGATAGCCATATATGTAAAATAGAAACGGGAGAAGATGTATTGTTTCCATCGGGAGATGTAACGAAAGTTATTGATTTTCCTCGAGTCTGTTCTGATTCAAACGGTAATGTTTCATGTGTTGCGTCAGAAGAAGACGATTATAAATTAACAAATAGCAGGGGAGATTTATTGGACATAAAAAGCAATGTTCCGGATACCTTGTTGTTAGATAATATATGTGGAAAAATAATTTTATATCCCATAAATTCGGACCAAACAGATACATTGGCAATAAACAAATTTAAATCATTTACCGATTGGGAAATTCCGGCAGTTAAGTATTTTTCGGGAACAGCTGTTTATGAAATTGATTTTTCTCTCCCGAAAGAGTGGGCAAACAGTAAAGAACCTGTTGCGCTTGCATTTGCCGATTTTGATGCTACAGCAGAGCTTATCTTAAATGGTCATTCGTTGGGGACTATCTGGTCTTTCGAAAATCGTTTCCCGGTTGGACAGTGGTTGAAGGAGACGAATCATTTAACAGTAACCATCGGAACAACTGTTCGTAATCGTATCATTGGCGATTATAATGAACATGGCAATTTTTATAATGTGTGGACTTCCGGACCAGTGAAACGTTTCCTGAATAAAAATTCGGTATTAAAACCCTCCGGAATAATTGATCCGGTGATGCTAATTAAGAATTGGTAATTACTACCCTCGTTTTATTTTAAAAAGGTAGTTTATTTGATATGTATGAGTTAAAATGATTTTATCTGGTTTTGTTTTGTGATAAAATGTTTGTTTTCTTTGTTTCTGGAAATAAGTAATACCGATTGTCAGATTAAATGCAACAAAAGGATATAAATAAAAGAGAAATGTTAGATTCCGTACTTTGGCGTTCGTTTCTGCATGGAGATGAGGAGGCATTTCAGCTTATTTATAAAACCTATGTTCAACAGTTATTTGAGTATGGATGTATTTATACACAGGATCGAAATTTGATTCAGGACCATATTCATGATGTTTTTGTGAATCTCTACAAGTATCGAAAAAAGATTAAGCCAACTAATAATATAAAAAATTACTTGTTTAAATCCCTAAAAAATTCGCTGTTAAAAGCTTTGAAAAAAACAAGAAATGTGTCGTATGTGGCCGACACAGAACCATCTTTGTGTATCGAAAAATCTTCAGAAGATCTGCTTATTGAGCAGGATAACTCCAGGCAACGTGTGTCCCAGGTGAAAAAAGCCCTTTCTTTGTTAAGTGACCGTCAACGGGAAGCATTGTTCCTCAAATTTTATTTAGAATACAATTACAATGAGATCAGTCAGATAATGAGTCTTAATTATCAGTCGGCACGTAATCTGGTGCACAGGGGCATTGAAACATTAAGAAAAAAATACTAATTGCTCTTCTGTGCTTTCTTTGATAAAAAATATGTATTTGTCAAATTGATACCGCGATAAATGACATTTTTAGTGCATCTGGGAAGAAAAATAAAATTTTATTAAGAAAAAGTGAGTACAAAGTCTTCTTTTTGTTCTTATTAATTTAACAACTACGTATAAATTTTTTAACATTCTTTTATGAAAAAGAATAGTAGTCGTAAAGTTCATCAGTTTTTGCATGATCGAAAATTTGTTAACTGGGCGTTAAACCCCAACGAAAAACTTAACAAGTACTGGCATGACTATATGAGTATGCATAAGGATGAAGAAGAAGAAATTCAGAAAGCAATAGTTTTATTGAAAGGAATGCATAGATATAATGAAATATTATCGGACAAAGAGATTGATCTTCTTTGGCAACGTGTAGCCAATAGCATTCATAAAGAACAAAAACAGAAAGTAAATCTTTGGCGAAAATGGGCTGCTGCCGCCAGTATTTTGGTATTGCTTAGTGTGGGCGGATTCTTTTTTCCCCGTTTTTATCAAAGTAAGAATAGCATTGATTATACAAAGATTGCCCGGGTTGAGCCAAATTCGGATGACATTGTTTTGATTCTGTCAGATAAGAAACATAAAACCTTTTCGTACGACAAAGTCGAGGTGGAATATGATAAAGACGGTAACATTTGTGTAAACGAGAAGAAGATTGATTCGGAAGCGGAAAGGTCAGAAATCAAAGAAACAACGTTGGAGAAGGAGCCGTTGAATCAAATTGTTATTCCTTATGGAAAACATTCCTGCGTTGTTCTTGCAGATGGGTCAAAAATGTATCTGAACTCCGGGAGCAGGGCAATTTATCCGGCTCGGTTCGTAAAAAAAGAACGTCAGGTTTATATTGAGGGTGAGGCTTATTTTGACGTTGCCAAAGATCTTAATCGTAAGTTTATTGTGAAAACAAAAGATATTGATATTGAAGTATTGGGGACGAAATTCAATGTTAGTTCTTATCCGGAAGATGCTCTTGCTTCTGTTGTTTTATTGGAGGGGAGCGTTAAAGCCTCTGTTAATAATGAGGATGAAATAAAGATGAAACCCAATGAAATTCTAAAATATGAAAGACAGATACAACAAACCCGTATAGGAAAAACAAATGCTGCTGAATATATTTCGTGGATAAACGGGTGGTTGATTTGTAATTCTGAAAATCTTGCAAATGTTTTAATGAAGTTGGCGAGGTATTATAATGTTAATATTGAGATAAGCCCAAAAGTAAAAACATTGACATTGTCTGGGAAACTCGATTTAAAAACGAATTGCGAGGATGTATTGAAAGCAATTGTATTAACAGCCCCCATTGTATATACGAAAGTAAATAATAAATATCAGGTAGGGATTAAACATTAATGTAACTAAAATTTAAAATATGATGATAAATGGTCCACCCAGGCTTTGGGAGTAGGAATAAAATAATAAAAAAAGCAGGCTATACTGCGAATATAGCCTGCCAATTATTTTATTTAAAAAAGTGTGAAATAAAATAATGTAAATTAATACCAATACAAATTTATGAAAAAAAGGAAAGAAACTCCCCGGTTATTACCGGATTTAATGAAATTAATTCGGGTTATGAAGTTTTGTATGATAATATTATTGATTACCGGAGCAAATGTAATGGCAATCTCCAGTTATTCGCAGAATACGAAATTAAGCATGAAACTTAATAAAGTAACATTAGGCGAAGTAATTGAGCAAATTGAAGAAAACTCTGAATTTATCTTTGTCTATTACGATAATATCATTGATCTCAATCGTAAAGTATCGCTTGAAGTAAGGAATGTTACTGTCGATAAAATTCTGGATCAGGTTTTCAGGGAAACGGATAATAATTATAAGATTATTGACCGGCAGATAATTATTACCAAGAAAGAAAGTCCGAAACAAAATAAGCTTATTGCGCCTTCGAAAAAGCAGGAACAAGGAGAGCAGAAACAAAAAAGCGTTTCAGGGCAGGTAATCGATGATTCGAATCAGCCTGTGCCGGGAGCTTCAGTTGTTATTGTTGGAACAGCAAAGGGAACGGTTACCGATATTGACGGGAAATATACATTGATTAATGTTCCGGAAGGAGCTTCGTTGCAGTTTTCTTTTATCGGTATGAGAACTCAGGAAGTTCCGGTTGCCGGGAAAAATGTTATAAACGTAACCATGGAGCTTGAAACGGTAGGGATTGAAGAGGTTGTAGCTGTTGGATACGGTACTGCTAAGAAAAAGGATTTAACCGGGGCAATAAGTTCAATTGATGGAAAGCTTATGGCAACGCAATCTACATCTACTGTAACAAAAGCACTGGAAGGTTCTGTGGCCGGTCTGCAGGTTTCGGCTGTTGATGGACAGCCTGGTTATGATATGGGGATTCGTGTGCGAGGAGTTGGCTCCGGAAATTTGAATAGTTCAGGAGCTTTAGTGGTAATTGATGGGGTGCCTGCTCAGACTGATAACCCTTTGTCTTCTCTCAATTCTTCGGATATTGCCAGTGTTACGGTACTGAAAGATGCAGCATCTACTGCACTATATGGTTCCAGGGGGGCAAACGGTGTTGTACTGATTACTACTAAAAAAGGAAAGGTCGGAAGAAATAAAATATCCTTTTCTGCACGTTGGGGAGTAAACTCTGTTGGACCTTACAAGTTGGGCAAAATTGATAATGCAAAAGATTATTACGAATACGCCTGGAGGTCAATCTATAACTCTTATCGTTATGGGGTTAATGGAACCGGCAAACCGCAAAACTGGACAACAAATGTTAGTACTCCTAATTGCTCCGAAGCCGAAGCTGCTGAATTTGCCAGCCAGCACTTGTTTAATTATATCGGGAAAGAAACTGAGTTTGGACGTAATGATCTTGGAAACTATATGGCTTATTCTGTTCCCGGGGCTACTTATACGCCGGATGGAACCAGTTCTAAATCAAGTTCTACTATGAGTGGTGCTTATTTGGTAAATACTGATGGAAAATTAAATCCGAATGCACAATTGTTGTATTCCGATAATTATAGTAATGAATTACTTAAAAATGCGTTTCGGCAGGAGTATAATATTTCGGCAACAGGAGGAACCGAAAAAATGGATTATTTTGTTTCTTTAGGTTATTTACAAGATCCGTCGTATATTCAAAATTCTGATTTTGACCGTTATAGCGGTCGTACCAAAATGAATATACAACTTTACGACTGGTTGAAAGTAGGAACAAATGTTGGATTTACGCATACCGTTACCAATTTAATGGCAACTACCTGGTCTCGTAATCCAGGCTCCAACCCTGGAAATGTATTCCGTTTTATTAATGGTATTGCCCCGATTGTCCCGGTTTTTTCTTATAACGAGGATGGTAGCTATAGAATACAGGACGACGGCACCAATTATAACGAGCTGGATGGAAGTACTTATTCGCCCTTGGGAACAACTAAGGCTATTTATGGATATTATTCCATTTTGAGATCAATGGATGCTGATGTTCGTAAAGAAGAACAAGACTTGTGGAATACCCGTTCGTATGCTGAAATTAATTTTTGGAAAGATTTTAAATTCACCTTAAATTTTTCGTTGGATAAAGCAAATTACAATCAGACTAGGTACTATAGTAGTGAGGCCAGTTATTATGGAAATGCATATAATGGCGGAATGCAAAAGATTATGTACGATCGAAGAATCCTTAATATTCAGTCGATGTTGAGCTATAATAAGGATATTGAGAAACATCATATAGATGCTATCGCTGTTCATGAGTATAATGATTGGCAGCAGGAATATATGCGTTGGGGATCCAGCTACGAATTAATTCCCGGATTTATCTCTGTTGCAAATTTTGTTGCAAAATATATAAATGTAAGAGGTTTATATTCACCTTATTATAAAAAAGATATTGAGCGTATGGAAAGTTATTTGGCGCGGGGAAATTATATTTATGATGACAAATATTATTTCTCGGCTTCATTGCGTGCCGATGGCTCATCTAAATTTAAGAAAGACCGCTGGGGGGCATTCTGGTCTCTTGGTACCGGATGGCGTATTTCTTCCGAAACTTTTATGGAGAACACCAGACATTGGTTGGATAACCTGAAAGTACGTGCAAGTTACGGGGTTATCGGAAACTCAAATGCTATTGGACGCTATAGTGGCTATCGTACCTGGTCTTTCTCTGCTAAATATTCTGAAACATCGGCAGGAACAGGAACACCAACTGAGTATGTTTTAACTCCTGGAGGATTGGTAAATGATGAGTTAACCTGGGAAAATACAAAAACTTTTGACTGTGGTATCGACTTCTCTCTTTTCGATCGGGTGTATGGAACTATTGATTTTTATAACCGGATAACCGATAACTCTTATTACAATCAACCGGTAAGTTATATGGGCGTAGGTCAAGAGACATTACAATCCAATAGTGCTGTCTTAAGGAATCGTGGTTTTGAAGTAGAAATTGGGGCCGATATTATCCGAAATAAGGACTTTACGTGGAATGTTTCAATAACCGGGACACATTTTTCGACGGTGTTAACAGATGTGCCAGCCGGATCTATTTCCGAAAAAACAGAGGGACTTCCGGATAATACCTACGAAGCAAATGCCGAAGGTTGGAGTTCAACCGGATCAAGTGATGCTTCAAGTGGTGGATACTATTTGCGTGGTGTTGGAAGAGACTGGTATAATCTGTGGTTGTATAAATATGCAGGGGTTGATCAGGAAACCGGACTTCCGCTTTATTGGCGCAGGGTAACAGACGATGATGTTGCTGCTGGTACTTATGCCGGGGCAAAAGAAGGAGATGATGTAAAGGTGAAAAATTACAACAATGCGTCGAAATATGAAGTAGGATCTGCAATCCCGAAATGGATAGGAGGTTTAACAACTACATTTAGATATAAAGATTTTGACCTGACTGCTGTATTAGCCTACCAGTTAGGAGGTAAATTTTATAGTGTTGAATATGGGAACGGATTGTATTGTAGTAGTACTAACCTATATTATAATTATGGAGCTCTTGCAAAAGATATGTTGAATAATACCTGGACCCCGGAAAACAAAAATGCAAAATACCCCATGCAATGGTACGATGCTGAAAATTATGATGGTTCAACATTTGGTTCTTGGAAATATACCGATATGGCTTTGTTTTCTGCCTCGTATTTAAGGGTTAAAAATATAACCATTGGATACACTTTCCCGAAACGGATAATATCGAAGATTGGCATTGAAAATTTAAGAATTTTTGCTTCAGGAGATAACTTATTTATGTTCTCTGCTGAAAAAGGGATAGATCCCAGTATGTCGCTGACCGGGGGAATGGAAGTGGCAGCTTATACTTATCCAACAATGCGTACAATTTCTTTTGGGGTTAATTTAGATTTATAAAATTGAAGATATGAAACGACCATGAGTTTTAACATTTTAAAATACACTCACAACAAATGATTAAAATTCATCGGGAGTTACATACCAAATAAATAAACAATTTTAATAAGATGAAAAAATATTTAAGAGTAGGAATATATGCCGTTATTTTCGGAGGATTTTTGGCAGCATGTAGTAGTAAACTTGATGTTACTCCTCCCAACAATATAACAGATGAGCAAATCAAGGAAATTCTTGCTTCCGGTGATGAAGAAGATATTGCAGTGATTATGAGTGGTCTGGCTTCTAATCTGGATGCTAATTTTCGTCTGAATAGTAAAACATTTTCCGGATATTCCGGAAATTCATTAAATCCGCTTCAGAATCAGAATTTGTTTGATAACCTGCGTTGCAATGATATTGTTTTAGGCGAAGCAACATTGGGATCAAGCGGAACTTACCAGATTTTTTATAATATTGATGGCAGTTTCGAACCCTGGGATGCCTCAAATCGTACCTATAACTATACCTGGTGGTTGTTAGCAGCTACACCGCACTCTGCAGCCAATAAAGTTCTGGAGTATTTAACGAATGATATAATTGAGGCAAGTGGCAGTAATTCATTAAAAGATTATCGAGGACGTTGTCTTACTGTTCGTGCTTATGGTTATATGCTGTTGATGGAACGCTATCAAAAGGCTTATTTGCAGGGAGGTAAAGATGGTAAGGGCATGCCTATTTATAAAGAATATGGTATAAACACCCCGGTGGCACCTGCTTCTGCTACGGAAACCTACGAATTTATTAAGTCGGATTTAAAAGAATCCATTGAGTTGTTTGCTGCGTCGGGAATAGGAGAGGGAGCTGATGGATATACCGTTGAAACAACGAATGATATTGATGCTACTGTTGCCCAGTTTTTATTGGCTCGTGCTTCTTTGTGGACAGGAGATTATGAAACCTGTATTTCTTCATGTAAAGCAATTCTTGAAAAATTTCCTGATTTAATTACCGAAGAGGCTTATGGAATTAAAGATTCTGAAAAACAAGATTTAGCCGATGGAGCAGAAGAGGTTTATGCCGAAGATAATGCTTTCGCATGTTTAGATGAGAATCCTGAATGTATATTAGGTTGGGTTGATGGCAATGGTGCACAAACTTATCAATTTAGCAATTTCAACTGTTTTGGAGAAGGAACTGGCGGCTTGAGTACTTATTATATGCGAATTGATGATCGTTTGTACAATGAAATTGCAGATGATGATTATCGTAAAGATATTTTTCTTTCAGATACATTAACTTATGTATATCCGACTGATAGTTTGAGTCAACTTATTCCGAAGTATACCAATTTGAAATGGGGAGCTACTATTGCTTTGCAGCAAACAGAACGTAATAACAAGTTGAATGCCGATTTTTGTTATTTCCGTACTTCAGAGGTGCTGCTAATGTTGGCAGAAGCCCAGGCTACCTCGGGAGCTGAAGATGATGCTAAAACAACATTGAATAAATTATTGGCTGCCCGTACGAAAACAGGAGCTGCTACTTTGACCTGCGATAATTATCCTTCAATGGCTGGCTTATCTGTTTTGGATATGGTTAAGTTACAATGGCGGATTGAAATGTGGGGAGAGAATGGGAATGAATATGCGAATTGTAAACGTTGGGGAATTGATATAGACCGAACCGGTTCTTCAATACACTGGGGAAGTGGAACAACTTATACCACAGAGCATATGACTTATGAGATTCCTATTCAGGAAACATCTACCAATAATTATTGGAATGATTAATGAATAAAATCGCAATTTATTATAGAATAAAGGGTGGGGGCTTGTTCCCTGCCTTTTTTTCAGATTTTAAACAATCTGAAACGAATAAAACAATCATGATAAAATAAAAGGCAGAAGACAATTGAATACGACACAATGCTAGTTCTTTTTCTGTCTGTTTTGTTATTAATTTTTAAAACGAATGAAACGAAGGGATTTTATAGCACGAAGTGCTGCTTTTTCAACAGGGGCAATGCTTGTTGGTTCTTTGCCCGGAATGGGGGCTAATTTAATTACTGAAAATTTAGAAAGTGCAGCCGGATTATATACTGTTTTTAAAGATCCAGATTCACATTATAGTCCGTTTGTGCGTTGGTGGTGGAATGGCAACAAAATAGAAAAAAACGAACTTGTCCGGGAATTGCACCTGTTAAAAAAAGCAGGAATTGGCGGTGTCGAAATCAACCCGATAGAATTTCCTTACGGGGGCGATGACCTGGGAAAAAAATCGCTGACATGGCTTAGCGACGAGTGGTTAGATATGCTACAGGTAACTTTCGATGAGGCTAAAAAACTGGATATGACCTGCGATCTGATTGTGGGATCCGGCTGGCCTTTTGGTGCCGAAACACTAAAGCGCGAAGAAAGGGCACAGGTGGCTTTAATTTATGCCGAACACTTAGAAGGCCCAACTGAATTTGTAACTTCCCGTTTTAATATTTTCGACCATGCAGATCCGGGGGTGAGTGTTCCGTGTCCTTCCCGAACGTTTGAAATCCTGTCGTTGCAGCTAGTGCCCGATCCAATGAGTAGCCTTAACCAGGCTATTGATTTGACCGATAAAAAGAATCAACAACTAATAAAAGTTGATGTTCCCGAAGGTAAACATGTTTTTTATGCCTTGGTAAAAGTTGATTCATTTGCCAGTGTAATTAATGGAGCACCAGGTGCTGCCGGCCCTATTCTTAACCACATGGATGCAAAAGCCGTCCGAAAGTATCTCGACCATATGTCGGCTGTTATTCAAAAACGAACCGGGCCATTATCTACGCATTTAAGGTCATTTTTTACCGATTCAATGGAACTGGAAGGCTGTAACTGGTGCGAGGATATGCCTGCCGAATTTAAAAAGCGACGAGGATATGACCTAATGCCTTATTTGCCTTTTACCATGTTTAAAACAGGACGACTGGGAGATGTCAGGAACTATAATTATGGCGTTAAAAGAACAGAGGAATTTAACGAGAAAATAAAGAGGGTTCGTTTTGATTTTGAGTTGACGAAGGCTGAATTACTATACGAACGTTTTACGCAAACTTACCTGAAATGGTGTAATGATAATGGTGTGAAATCGCGTGCTCAGGCCTATGGACGTGGATTTTTTCCGTTAGAAACAAGTCTCGGATACGATATTCCAGAGGGGGAATCGTGGACAACCAATTGGTTGAAACACCGGGTAGGAGAAGAAATGTCGGACGACGATTATCGTCGCGGCCGTGCTTATACCATGATAAACAAATATGTCTCGTCGGCAGCCCACCTTTCTGGAAAACGAATTGTAAGTTGCGAGGAACAAACCAATACTTACAATGTATTTAATATTACATTAGAGCAACTGAAAATAGGTTCGGATATGAGCATTATGTCCGGAATAACACATTCGGTTTGGCACGGATTTAACTATTCTCCGCCCGATGCTCCCTTCCCTGGCTGGGTGCAATATGGTTCTTATTATAACGAAAACAACAATTGGTGGCCTTATTTTAAATATTTGAATCAGTATAAAGCACGCATTTCAGGCTTGTTGCAGAATGCCGACATGTATACCGATGTGGCAATATTGCCGCCCAACTACGATATGTGGGGAGAGATGGGAGTTCAAACCGACCCTTTCCCTGCCAAATTAAATATACAATATACCTCCATTATCTGGGAAGCTATAAATAAAACCGGAGGAGCCGCAGATTATACCACCGAGATTATTATCAATAAATCAACCGTAAAAAAAGGAAAACTTTGCTACGGTAAAAAGGCATACGGAACACTTATTTTGCCGGAAGTAACAAGTATGGGCGTTTCTACGTTAAAAAAATTGCACGAATTTGTTGTGGACGGAGGACAAATATTCTGTATCGAAAAATATCCTGAAAAGTCATTAGGATTAAAAGACTGGAAAGAAAACGACAACGAAATTACCCGCCTGGTCGAAAAACTAAAAAAATACGAAGAGCGTTTTATCCTGCTGCGTAAACCAACCGACAACCGTTTCTTAGAATGGTATATGCAGGTATTGCAACAATATAAATTACCGCATTATCTTGATGTTGAAAAGCCCAATCGCTTTTTTATGCAAATTCGATGTCAGGATGATAATGGAAGCGAAATCTTTTTCTTCCAAAATGTACATAAACATAAAAGTTATAAAACTAAAGTAAGCTTTGCTAAGTCAATAACAAATGGTCGTTATCCGTGGGTTTGGATTCCTGAAACCGGAAAATCATATCGTATTGATTTGAAAACAAATAGTTTTGATATTGAGTTGGGACCTGCAGAAAGTCGTGTAATTATATTTAACAAAAGTAAAAACGGAGAGAAGTGGAATCCAGTTCCTGTTACCGGAAAATATACAAAAACAATAAATAACGACTGGCAGGTCGAATTTCGGCACAGCAGGGAGCATACGGTAACGAAAATTAAAATGTATGCACTAAAAGATCTTAAGAATACAGAGCATGTGAACTTTACCGGAACTGCCATATACCGAAGGAATATCAATCTGAATAAAAATGAGGTAAAATTCTTGAACCTTGGAAAAGTATGGGGCGTTGCCGAATTGTTTGTAAATGGAAAATCGTGCGGAGTAAAATGGTATGGAAACCGGATATACGATCTTTCGGAGATATTAAAAGATGGTGAGAACGAAATTGAAGTACATGTAATTACTTCAATGGGAAATTATATGCAAACCCTTACCGATAATAAAACGGCACAACGTTTTGTAGGAAAAGGACGTAAAAAACAGGCCATACAGTCAATGGGATTGTTAGGGCCGGTAACAATTTATTAACTAATTGATTAATCAAAATAATAAAATGAAGAAAATTAAATTACTTGTTTTTTCTATAGCATTATTGCTTTCCTGCAAACTTTATGCTGTAGAATATTATGCTTCAATTTTTGGTATTAAATCAAATGGTACCACATTGAATACTACTGCAATACAAAAGGCCATTGATCTTATTCATGAAAAAGGGGGCGGAAAACTGCATTTTTATGTAGGACGTTACCTTACCGGATCAATTGAACTAAAATCGAATGTACACATTGTATTACATGAGGGAGCAATATTGGTAGGTTCTACCTGTATTTACGATTACAATTACGACAGCCCTTATCGTGCATTGGTATTTGCAAAGAATGCCGAAAATATTTCGATAACCGGTCTTGGCGTAATTGACGGGCAGGGACGAGAACTGGCAAACAGCGTGCAGGATCAGGTGCTAAAAGGAATATTGGACGATCCCTTAAAAAACGACAGAGTGGGGAAGTTTCGTCCCCGGGGAGTTTGTTTCCGCGAATGTAAAAATGTTAAGGTTGAAGGGATTATCCTTAAAAATACTGCCGACTGGGTGCAAATGTACGACCAGTGCGAAAACCTGATAATCAACAAAGTAATTGTTGATAGTAAAGCATTTTGGAATAACGACGGGCTGGATGTTGTTGATTGTAAGAATGTTAAAGTTACAAATTCTTTCTTCGACTCTTCTGATGATGCTATTTGTTTTAAATCGCATGATGTAAACAAAATGTGCGAAAATGTGGAAGTACGCAACTGCGTGGCACGTTCGAGTGCCAATGGAATTAAATTCGGTACAGTAACACGTGGCGGTTATAAAAATTTTAAAATTATAAACAACAAGGTATACGATACTTACCGTTCGGCCATTACCATTGCTACTCCCGATGGTGGCTCTGTTGAAAATATTTTGGTAGACAGCCTTCGTGCATTGAATACCGGAAATGCAATTTTCCTTAGAATTGGCGAACGCTGGAACAAAGGCAAAAAAGGCAGCATGAAAAACATTACAATTCAGAATGTGCATGTTGAAATTCCTGCCGAAAAACCCGATAAAGGTTACGAATACGAAGGCCCGATTGAAGATATGCCCCGCAATGTATCGCCGGCAAGTATTGTTGGGCTTCCCGGAAACGATATCTGTAATGTTACTTTAAGGAACATCGAAATTATCTACCCGGGAGGAAGTAACCCCAAATATGCTTACCGTGGCACTAAAGCTGCCGATTTAGACGGAATCCCTGAAATGGCTGAAAAATACCCTGAGTTTTCGCAGTGGAAGGAGTTACCTGCCTGGGGGTTTTATGTACGTCATGCAAAAGATATAAAATTTGAAAACATAACGTTGAAAGCCAAAGATAGAGAATACCGCCCGGCAATTGTTTTCGACGATGTAAAAGGTGCTATTTTGGAGAATATGAATTATTGTGTTCCCGGTAGAGGAAAAAAACTTCATAAATACAAATCTACCGGTATTGTTCAGAAGTAAAAGGCACAAATCATTTTGAAATCAGAAAAAATAAAAAACGATGCATAAAATAAAAATATTACTATCAGTCGTTGTAATGTTTCTGTCATTACACTTATCTGCAAAAGATTACGATGTGTTGGATTTTGGCGCAAAGGCCGATGGAGTAACCCTTAATACGCGTATTATTCAAAGGGCTATCGATTATATTAGCAAGCATGGTGGCGGGCGTTTGGTTTTTAAAGCCGGAAATTATGTAACCGGAACATTTTATGTAAAATCCAATGTTACACTTCATCTCGAGCATGGTGCAACTATTTTGGGCTCTACCAACCCGTTTGATTATACTACATGTAAAGAAGTTTATGCTATTTGGCAGTCGATGATTTATTCTATCAGGCAGGAGAATGTTGGAATTACCGGAAAAGGTACAATTAACGGACGTGGTTTTATTACAGCCAATAACCTTATGAATTATATTCACCGGGGAATTTTTAACGACGATTTAAAATTAGACCGGCCACGCGAATGGAGACGTCCTCATAATATCATTTTTCGCGAATGTACCAATGTGAGGATTACCGATATTACCTTGCGCGATCCGGCAAGTTGGAATCAGTCATACGACCAGTGTAAAAATGTTTATGTTGATGGTATTTATGTAGATAGTAAATCGTATTGGAACAACGATGGTATTGATATTGTCGATTGTGACGGGGTAGTTATAAAAAATTCTTATTTCGATGCCGCCGACGATGTGCTTTGTTTCAAATCGCACGAGCCTGACCAGGTTTGCCAAAATGTAGTAGTTGAAAATTGTGTGGGGCGTTCGAGTGCAAACGGCCTCAAATTTGGAACTTTCTCGAAAGGGGGATTCAAAAATTTCAAAGTAAAAAACATTAAAATCTTTGATACTTTCCGTTCGGCAATAACTTTTGCTGCTGTCGACGGTGGTTTTGTTGAGAATATAGAAGTAGACGGCGTACAATCAATAAACACAGGTAACGTAATCTTTTTACGTGTAGGCGACCGTCGGAATTATGGCGAGACTCCATACATGAAAAATGTTCGTATCTCTAATGTATATGCAGAAGTGCCATTCGGAAAACCAGATGCAGGCTATAACTACGAGGGGCCAATTGAAGATAACCCGCGTAATATTTCTCCGGCAAGTATTGTTGGGCTTCCTGAATATAAGATAGAAGATGTGGTATTGAAAAATATCGAAATTGTGTACCCTGGAGCCGGAAACCCGCTTTATGCCTACCGGGGAACAAGTACGGAAGAACTCGATAGCATCCCGGAGATGCGTAAATGGTATCCTGAATTTTCGCAGTGGAAAGAACTGCCGGCATGGGCTTTTTATGTACGCCATGCAAAGGGGATAATTTTTGATAATGTAAAACTAATTGCCGAGAAAAAAGATTATCGCCCGTCTATAGTGTTAGACGATGTAAACGGAGCTACCTTCAAAAATGTAAAGTTCAGCGAGCCTGAAAGTGAAGGCAAACAACAAATTGTACAAAGCAAGTCGAATAAAATAGTTGTTGAATAATTAGGAAAAAAGTTTAACTATAAAAAAAAAGTAATGACTAACTGTAAAATATTTATAATCAGTGTTTTTGTTGCGCTAACACTGAGCCTTTCCGCAAAAGATTATAAAGCATCTTTGTTCGGTGTAAAATCTGACGGGGTGACCGTAAATACCGGCTCAATTCAGTATGCTATCAACTATATCAGTAAAAACGGGGGAGGTACACTTCAGTTTTATGTAGGGCGTTATTTAACCGGTACTTTTGAAATGAAACCGAATGTTACAATTGAACTTAAAGAAGGAGCAGTGTTAGTAGCTTCTCATAGTATTTATGATTATTTGGATATTAGCGGAACAAAAGCTTTGATTTTGGCCGATAGTATTGACAATATTGGAATTACAGGAAAAGGAGTAATTGACGGAAACGGGATGGCTGTCTTGAAGAGTATTGACGAACAAAAACAAAAAGGTTATATTGACGAAAAAGAGGCTGGGCGAAAACCGGCGTTGGTGCATTTTAATGCTTGCAAAAATGTAAAAACAGAGGGAATTATCTGGAGCGATGCCTGCGGTGTGGCTCAGGTATATACCGGATGTACCGATGTTGAGATAAAAGGATTAACAGTTCAGTGCCCCAATAACGGTATTGTCCTTTCTGGTTGTAACGGATGTAAAATCAGCGATTCGTATTTCGAAACATCAGGAAGAGAGGTCTCTAAAACAGGTGCCAATAAAGGTGTTTCTATAGTAAACTGTACGAACTCAAAAGGAAAGAAGATAAAGTAAGAATAAGAACACCATTGCGAAAATTATCTTTTGGGTTTGCAATCATTCTTACCTATGTACTAATTTTTGAACAAATGAAATTCAAAAGTCTGTTTTTATTTGTCTTGTTACTTTGTTTTTTTGTGCAGTGTGTTGTACCTGAAAAAAAAGAGCGTCCTTCACAAAAAGAACGTTTGGCGTGGTGGCACCAAGCCAAGTTTGGAATGTTTGTCCACTGGGGTGTATATTCCATGTACGGAGGTGTTTACAAAGGACACCGACAGGCGTATGGCGGTGCCGAATGGATTGAAAACCGTTGTAAGATTCCTGTTGCTGAATACCGGGATAATGCACGGAATTTTAATCCGGTTAACTACAATCCCGAGGCATGGGCTAAAATGGCAAAAGATGCAGGGATGAAATACCTGATTATTACGGCAAAACATCACGACGGTTTTGCACTGTTTGAAAGTAAGGCAAGCGATTGGAATGTGGTTGATGCAACAGTTTATGGCAAAGACTTGCTGAAACCTCTTGCCGATGCCTGTAAAAAGTATGGTATTCGCCTCGGCTTTTATTATTCGCAGGCGAACGACTGGACAAACCCGGGAGGGGCATGTGCCCGCCGACCAATGTGGCAGGGATGGCCAAACCCCGATTCTGCTCGGATTGATAAATATACTAAAGAGCATAATGGTTGCTGGGATCCGGTGCAAGAAACGGCAACTTTTGATGAGTATGTTGATAATGTTGCAGTACCTCAGGTGAAAGAACTATTGACTAATTATGGTGATGTCTCTATACTTTGGTGGGATTATGGTTCGCAGATGAGGAGTAAAAAGGGGGCGCAGAAATTGGAAAACTTGTTGAATATTCAACCTGATATTATAACGAATGACAGGTTGCACCCTGACTTTTTGGGCGATACCAAAACACCGGAACAGGCCATTCCAAAATGGGAACAGATAGAAAAAGGCGAAAATTGGGAGACCTGCATGACGATGAATAATTCATGGGGCTACAAAAGTTATGATCACAAATGGAAATCGACAGAAAAACTGATCCGTAACCTTATCCGGATTGTAGCCCGTGGAGGGAATTTTCTTTTAAATATAGGCCCCAAAGCTGATGGCAGTTTCCCGGATGAATCCATTCAGCGTTTAAAAGACATGGGAAAGTGGATGGATACATACGGGGAGGCCATTTACGAAACACATGCAAGTCCCTTGGGCGGATTGTCATGGGGTGAGTGTACTGTAAAAAAACAAAATAATAAAACAATATTGTATCTGTCTGTTTTTAACTGGCCTAATGATGGACAACTAAGTGTGCCAGGCTTAAAGAACAAAGTAATATCGGCAAGATTAATGGGAAATAACGTTAAGCTGAATACTGAAATAACACAGGACGGACTGACGATAAAAGTTCCGGATTCAGCTCCGAATCCCATTGCCAGTGTTGTAAAACTCGAAGTAAAAGGCAAGGTTGTTAATAGAAATTTTTCAGCACCTAAAAAGGAAATGCAAACCGGTGCTTTGGATTAAGATGAGAAAAAACTGACAGAGTCAGGATGACCTGTTTGCGTTCTATCAATAAAGTTTGAGTAAAAATTTAGAAGAGAACGTAAAACTTTGAAAAATCAATGAATAGTCTCTGCGTGCTTTGCGTGAACTTAGAGTACTCTGCGGTTAAAAATACTTTTGGTACATCCTCAAAAATTAAGAATGCAGATATTTATAAAACAATGACAACAACGATGATAACTTATGTGAAAAGAATGAAAAAGAACACCTTCTTTTTTATGATGGCTTTGGGGGTGTTGCAATTTTTATGCACCCGATTAAATGCCCAAAATGTTGATTACACGCAGTATGTAAACCCTTTTATCGGGACTGGTTCTGTCGATAGTTTAAGTTTATCAGGAAGTAATTTTCCCGGGGCTTGTGTGCCGTTTGGCATGGCCCAGTTAAGCCCCGATACCCGCGAATATCCCGATGATCCTTGTAGCGGTTACGACTATAACGATCCGTCTATTCTTGGTTTTAGCCATACTCATTTAAGCGGTACCGGTTGCCCCGATTTGTACGATTTTTTGTTTATGCCCTATGGCGGCGAAATTGAGTGGAACGCTGGTAGCGACGATGGCAAAACCGAAGGTTTCCGTTCAACCTATAAACATGAGAACGAAACAGCCATCCCGGGTTATTACAGTGTGGTTTTAGATGATTATAAAATAAAAGCTGAACTTACGGCCACAGCACATTGCGGGGTGCACCGTTATACTTTCCCCGATAATAATTTATACCACCTGATTATTGATTTAGATCATTCGTTGGTGCGCGATAATCCGCGGCGTTACGTTAAAATTCTGTCGTCGCAGGTACGGGTTGTCGATAATAAAACCATCGAAGGCTACCGGATAATTTCAGGCTGGGCTAAATTGCGGAAAATATATTTCCGTGCCGAGTTTTCGCGGCCTTTTAGTTCGCATGTTTTTAATGCCGGAGGTTACGAAATTCCGAATACTCCGGTTGCAAACAGCAACAAACTGAAGTTTGTAATGAACTTTAGTGCGAATAACACCCAGCCATTGGTGGTAAAAGTGGGCTTATCTTCTGTTTCGCCCGAAGGTGCACGTAACAATCTGGATGCTGAAATAACCGGTTTTGATTTCGATGCTGTTGCAAAACAAGCTGAAGCTATTTGGAACAAAGAGCTTTCCTGCATTGATATAAAAGGGACAGACAAGCAAAAGACTATTTTTTATACCGGCTTGTACCACCTGTTTATTCAGCCGAATAATATTGCCGATGTTTCGGGCGATTATTTGAGCACCGACGACCGGAAAATGAATGCGCCCGACAAAACACATTACAGCACATTTTCGCTTTGGGATACTTATCGTGCAGCACATCCTTTGTACACTATTTTGCAACAAAAACGTACTGCAGGCTTTATTAATTCAATGCTACGCCAGTACCAAACTTACGGCTATTTACCTATTTGGCAATTGTGGGGCAGCGAAACTTACTGTATGATTGGGAACCACGCGATCCCGGTTATTGTTGATGCCTTTTTTAAAGATATAAAAGGAGTTGATTATCAATTCGCTTATCAGGCAGTAAAAGCATCGGCAACCACCGGACATAAAAAATCACCTTTTTATTTGTTAAATCAATACGGGTATTTTCCCGAAGACAAACAAAACGAATCGGTATCCATAACACTCGAAATTGCCTTTAACGACTGGTGTGTGGCGCAAATGGCGCGCAAACTGGGGTATGATGATGATTACAAATTTTTCATCGGGCGTTCGGAAAGTTACAAGAACCTGTTTGATGCATCAACCGGATTTTTCCGTCCGAAAAATAGCGACAGTACATGGACGGCCGGTTTTAATCCCGTGGCTTATGGGGCAAACGGGGCTTTCCCTTTTACCGAAGGAAATGGCTGGCAGTATTTGTGGTATGTGCCCCAGGATGTACCTTCTTTTATTAATTTAATGGGAGGCGAAACTGCATTTACCCAAAAATTAGACACGTTTTTTACGCTTGAAGCCCGCCCTGAAAATGTAAATGGCAACGCCTCTGGTTTTATAGGCCAGTATGCCCACGGAAACGAGCCCAGTCACCACATTGTTTATTTGTACGATTTTACCAACGAACCATGGAAAGCTCAAAAGTACAGCAATCATATAATGGATGAGCTATACAACGAGAGTAACTCCGGATATTCCGGTAATGAAGATTGTGGGCAAATGTCGGCCTGGTATATTTTCAGTGCAATGGGATTTTATCCTGCAAATCCGGCTAACAGCATTTATTGTTTTGGTTCTCCTCAATTGCAGGAAGCTGTTATTAAAATGGAGAACGGGAAAACATTTAAAGTGTTGGCACATAATGTTAACGATGAAAATATTTATATTCAGAAAATATTACTGAACGGGAAATGTTATAAAAAGAATTATATTACGCACAATGAAATTATTTCGGGAGGAACACTTGAATTTTTTATGGGGAAAAAGCCAAATAAAAAAATGGTGGCTTATGAAAAACCATTGATGATGATGCCTGAGATGTAGGTAGATAATATAAATAATTAAATGAATATCCACACATGATGTATAGAAATTCAATTTTTCGTTTAGAAAGAATATGTCTTTTTATTTTCCTGATTTTTGCCGGATTTATTGATTCCGAAGCCTGTACAAATCTTATTGTAACCAAAGGAGCCAGTGCTGATGGTTCGGTAATGATAACTTATGCTGCCGATTCGCATGTGCGCTATGGGGCAATTGAGTATTTTCCTGCTGCCAGCCATCAACCCGGCGATTTGTGCGAAATCTTTCATTATAGCAAAGGGAAGTACCTGGGGACAATCCCTAATGTTTCCAGCACTTATAATGTTGTGCAGTTTATGAACGAATATCAGGTTGCCATTGGCGAAACAACTTTTGGCGGACGAAAAGAAGTCTATGGACAGAAAGGGGCAATTTTAGATTATGGTTCGTTAATGCGAATTGCTTTGCAGCGCTCAAAAACAGCAAGAGAAGCAATACACATTATGACCGATTTGGTGGAAGTGCATGGATATGCTTCCGGGGGAGAATCTTTTTCTGTTTCGGATGCCAATGAAGCATGGATAATGGAAATGGTAGGGAAAGGAAAATACGAGAAAGGTGCTGTCTGGGTTGCCCGTCTGGTTCCTGATGGTTATGTGTGCGGTCATGCCAATCAGGCACGGATTACAACTTTTCCTGTTCAGAAAGAAAACGACTGGAATAATCCAAAGCAAACTACATATCATGCTTCGGATGTTATTTCTTTTGCAAAAGAAAATGGCTTTTATAAAGGGAAAGATAGATTTTTTAGTTTTTCGGATGTGTACAATCCCTTGGCTTTTGGTGGGGCACGTTATTGCGATGCCCGAATTTGGTCGTTTTTCAGGAAAGTAAGTAAAGACGTGAGAGTGAATACGGATTATTCCGATTACGCAATGGGAAAGTTTAAGTACGAAGAAAAATTCCCGGATGGAACACCTAATCCAAATAATTATGTTACCAACCGGTTGCCATTGTGGATAAAACCCGATGCAGGCGTTTCGTTAAAACAATTGATGGCAGCCATGCGCGACCATTACGAAGATACCCCGATGGATATGCGTAAAGGGGTGGGAGCCGGACCTTTCGGGTGCCCTTATCGCTGGCGCCCGATGACTTTTGAAATAGATGGACAGAAATACCTGAACGAACGTGCTATTGCCACCCAGCAAACCGGTTATAGTTTTGTGGCACAATCGCGTAATTGGTTGCCTGCTCCTGTGGGCGGAATAATATGGTTTGGCGTAGATGATCCGGATGGATGTGTTTATGCGCCTTTTTATTGCGGGATAAAAGAAATTCCCGAAAGTTACCAAAAGGGTAACGGTTCAATGCTCGAATGGTCTGAAACTTCGGCGTTCTGGATTTTTAACCAACTTACCAACTGGGGCTATACCCGCTACAATGTCATTCATCCAGAAATAAAGAAAAAACAGGAACAATTGGAGAATCAGTTTATTGATGAAACGAAGGTGATTGATGACAGGGCTGCTGACCGTTTCAAACAAGGAGCCGAAGCAGCAAAAGATTATCTTACCAATTATTCGGTTTATACCGGGAATAAGCTGGTAGGCGATTGGAAAAAATTATACCATTTCTTGTTTATGAAATATATGGATGGAAATATAAAAGTAACAGAAGATGGTAACTTTAAAGATAATGGAAACGGGAAGAATATTCCACCAATGCCCAAACAACCGGGATATGGAAAAGAGTGGGAGAGAAGAATGATTCAGGATACAGGTGATTTATTGAAAATTCCGGCAAAAAAGAAATAGAAAACAATTAATTTTCAAGATATGTATTTAAAAAAGCTAACGAATTTATTTGTTTCAGTGCTATTTGCTGGGACACTATTTGCGCAGGACAAAACAGAAGATTTAACGCAATATGTCGATCCTTTTATAGGAACGCAGGAAATGGGACATGTTTTCCCCGGGGCATGTTTGCCTTTTGGAATGGTACAACTTAGCCCCGACACCGATACGGTTCCGTTTTCCGTAAACGGGAAATATACCGGTACGGTTTATCGCTATTGCGCCGGATATCAGTATAACGATCCTACCATTGTGGGATTTAGCCATACCCATTTTAGTGGTACAGGACATTCCGATCTTGGTGATTTTTTACTTATGCCAACGGTTGGTGATTTGAAATTAAACCCGGGAACAGCTGATAATCCCGAGAGTGGTTATCGTTCGCGGTTTAAACATGAAACCGAAAAAGCCGAACCCGGATATTATGCAGTTCAACTTGATGATTATGGCATAAAAGCTGAAATGACTGTTGATACGCATGTCGGTTTTCATCAATATACTTTTCCTGAAAGTAGGAATGCGCATATTATCCTGGATTTGAATCATGGTATTTATAACTACGACGGGAAAGTACTTTGGTCGTATTTTCGTGTCGAAAATGATACTTTGGTTACCGGCTATCGCGTTACAAATGGATGGGCACGTACAAACTACCTGTATTTTGCGATGGTATTCTCAAAACCGATAAAGAATTACGGAGGAAAAGATTTTGAGGATGTTGTTTACTCCGGGGGATGGAAGAAATTTGATCAGGAACATAATTTCCCCGAAATGGGCGGAAAAAAATTAAAAGCCCATTTTGACTTTGATACGAAAGATGGAGAAAAATTGAAAGTTAAATTTGCACTTTCGGCAGTAAGTACCGATGGAGCTCTAAAAAACTTAGAAGCAGAAGTTCCTGGTTTCGATTTTGATAAGGTGAGACAGAATGCAAAAAAACGTTGGCAGCAGGAACTATCGAAAATAACTGTTGATGCATCTCCTGAAACCAAGGTTACGTTTTACACATCAATGTATCATACTTGTATAAATCCTGTTGAGTATATGGATGTTGACGGGAAATATCGCGGGCTTGACTATAATATACATGAAGCCGATGGGTTTGTGAATTATACGGTTTTTTCACTTTGGGATACTTATCGTGCTTTGCATCCGCTGTTTACTCTCATTCAGCCGGAGCGAACTTCTGATATTATTAACTCGATGCTGGCACATTACGACCAAAGCGTTCATCATATATTGCCTATTTGGAGTCATTTTGGAAACGAAAATTGGTGTATGATTGGTTATCATGCTGTACCGGTTATTGCCGACGCATATATTAACGGAATCCGTGGCTTTGATGTAAATCATGCCCTTGATGCCTGTGTTGCTTCTGCAAGCTATAACAAATATGGGAATCTTGGTGATTATATGAAATTGGGATATGTTCCTTTTGATAAGAATGTTAGTGGCTCTTCAATGACACTGGAATATGCTTATGATGATTGGACCATTGCTCAGTTCGCAAATTCTATTGGTAAAAAAAATATTGCCGAAGAGTTTTACAACCGTGCCGAGAATTGGAAAAATCTATTTAATGAGAAAACAGGTTTTGTAGGTGCTAAATACAGCAATGGAAATTGGAAAACGCCTTTTAATGCTTTGCATACGGCAAATGAAGGTTTTATTGAAGGCAATGCATGGAATTATTCGCTTTATGTGCCACAGGATGTTAATGGATTGATTCAAAAAATGGGAGGAAACAAACGTTTCTGTTCTCACCTCGATTCGTTATTTACTATGTATTTGCCCGATGAATTTTTTGCAGAAACAGAAGATGTTACCCGTGAAGGGATAATGGGGTGCTATGTGCATGGGAATGAACCCAGTCATCATGTGGCGTATATGTACAATTGGGCAGGTATGCCATGGAAAACGCAGGAGCGCATACATCAGATTATTGATACAAAATATTTGAATAAAACAGATGGATTGTGTGGAAATGATGATTGTGGGCAGATGTCGGCATGGTATATCTTTTCAGCTCTTGGTTTTTATCCTGTATGCCCGGGTTCAGGCGAATATGCAATCGGTTCTCCTTCGGTTAATGAAGCCCGTATTCAACTTGCAAAAGGAAAAGAATTTGTAATTAAAGCTAATAATTATTCATCAAAGAATATTTATATCCGCTCGGTTCGTTTAAATGGGAAAAAATGGAACAACCCGTTTCTTCCGGTCAGTGAAATAATAAACGGTGGTGAAATTATTTTTGAAATGGGGAGTAAGCCGAATAAGAAGTGGGGAAGATTATTGTAGTTGGTGGTTGTGCCGGATAAGACGAAGTTCGAAGATTCTAAAATATATTTACAGGTAAAAAAGAGAGGTCCCCGAATAGCCCCGAATAGGTTTCATAACCGTTGGTTTTATATGGTGTAAATTGACTTGGTAAAAAAATAAAAAAGCCCGTAAATTATTTGATTTACAGGTTTTTGGTGTTTCTAGAATTTCTTATCAGTCGGGATGATAGGATTATTTTATACATTTCAATCAGTCTGTTTATTAATAATTTACAAAACTTTATTTTTTCTGTTCAACGTTTTGTTCAGAATTAAAAGAACGGTACATTTTGTACGTAAAAATACTGTTTTTATTTGTCTTATGCTCATAATAGAAAAAGAAAAACAGGTGGCTTATGTTACCTGTTTTTAATAGTAAAGCAAATTGCTTTTGTTCTGTAATAATATGCCTACCTGTTTATAAGTAATTTCCCAGTTAATATCTCATCTTTATAAATTACACGTACTATGTATATTCCTTCTTGCCAATCAGTGGTATTGATCTTGTATTCTTCGCCTTTTATATTAGTATTTCTTGTTTTCAAAAGTTGGTTATTATAAACTTCAAGTGTCCATTTTTCATCTTCATCAACAGTTGTTTCTTCAGATGTTGATACTAATGTAATCGAAGTTTCTTCGCTTGAAGGATTTGGAGATAGTGATAGAGAGAAACTTCCGCTAGATGATACAACAATCCAGTTGTTATATTGCCAATCAGTCCAACCACAAGCATTTTTAGCCCTTACACCTATTCGAACTATTTCGCCAGTAGAGTGGCTACTTGATGAATATATCTTTATTTCTTCATTATCTACATTGCCTCCTGTAGCAGACCAATTCCACCCCGAAGAAACAATCCTCCAACCATAACCTAGTATAAATGAATTTTCGTCATCTAAGTTCATGCCATCTCCATCCGTATCGTAGCCCGCAACAGCATAAGTATTTCCACTTTTGTTTAAGTAGTGGTATTGAGCCCAAGCCCCTGGCGCTTCGCCTTGACGACTACATACAATATTGTCTTCGTCAAGTTCTCCTGCCCAAACATCTTTTTTTAAAGTAATTACATCATTACAACTGGTTGTAATAGTTGCCTTTACCCAGCCTTTACTAACAGAAGAAATAGATCTGACTTCGTAGCTAGTTTCATCGTCGTCACCAACTTCGGTAAGGTAAGTAGTATTACAATCCCAATCAATAGTTGCTCCAGAAGGAAAATTATCTATGGTAAAGGTTGCGCCGGAGGAACATACATTTGAGGGACCGGAGATATACGGGCTTCTCGAAGTATTTGTAGTTGTTGATCCGGAATTGCAGGGATCAAGCCAATTACTTAAACGGGTATCATCTGTACCTCCTCCTGTCCAAGAAAGATTAAATCGTCCATAATAATCAGTAATTGGGGAACATCCAATATTTCCGCCATGTAATTGTCCAATAACTCTTTTAGCTTGATCAAATAATGGAGAACCTGAAGAACCTCTTTCAATCCCTCCGGCATCAAATCCTACCTTCCAGTGTGTATTCGTAGACGATACTGTTCCGTCATCCCATGTAATTGAGGTAGAGTTTGTTGTCAAATTATCATTATCAAAAGAAATTTTCATCACATCACCAGAAGGGTGATGAATTCCGGTTCCAGAAGAAGGGGGATCTCCACTCCTGTCCCAACCTAACCATGCAAAACGAGTATTACCAACAGGAGAGCTAGCCATTTCCATTAAGGAAAAATCAGTTGTTTGCCATGCTGCCTTAAAATCAGCCCCGTTATAAGTGACTCCTGTGGTTGCCGAACTCCCTCCGCATGATGTCATTTTATACTGGAATTTGAACATCCAATTTTCAGCTTCAGATTTTTCTGTTGAAGACAAACTGCCCTTAGGGCTATATCTATCAATACAATGAAACGCCGATAGAAAGTAAGGTTTAAAACTTTTATCGGCTGTCATCAATAACGAACCACTACACAATTCATCTCCGTCAGGCAGAAGAACTAAAGCAACGGCATCAGACTCTTCATCCCATGAAGAATAACAGTTAATATCAATGTTGCAACTATTTGATCCTCCAAGATTACCATAGGACATCGTAAACAAATCCTTATATGCATGTACTACCCTTTTTATGGTTAATTCCGATTCTCCTTTTTGGAAATCCGGTTCATAAAGGTAGAGAGTAACTTCATCTCCTTGTATCAAATCAGTAAGAAAATGACCATTCTTCGTATTTTGTTTTGAAGTAACCGGGCCATAAAGCATTGTACCATCAGTATTGGCCGCATACATATAAGCACTATCAGGCAAATAAAAATCGTCAAATACAAAATTGAGGGAATATGCCCCTTCCGACCGGAATTCCATTGACCAAAGCCTGCCCCCTTCTACATTTTTCCATTCCCCATCTGCCAATGTTACTTTAGTATCAAATCCTTTTCCAAAGCGGAAAGGTATATCCAGTCCTTTGTTTAGTTCGTCTTCATCTAACAATTTTTGGGCATCAAAAGAGGGAAATGTTTTTGTTTTATTTGCTTTGGGATGTTCTTTTATGTGTTTTTGCTGCCCAAAAGCATTGCCATCAGGAAAGTGTCTGGTTTCTACTTGTGAATAAGTTATTTGTATAACAAATATTGATATAAGAAGTAATAATAATCGTTTCATTTTTATTGAATTTCAAAATTAATTTTAAAAGTTAAGGTATCGGTTTTTATTGGTTTATCTCCTCTAAATTGGAAACTATACTGAAAACCGGTATAGTAACTTCCTTTTCCTAAGATATCTTGAGATTTGCTATAAAATTTTCCATATTTCCAATACCACACGGTATCATTTCCATTTGTCCATTGCATTTTAATTTCTACTGTTTCGTCTGCAATAAATGGATATGCAGCATATCCAATCGTCGTAACGATTGGAGTTTCATATGGTTTCCCTATAATACTATTTCCTTCATCATTAACTTGAAAAAAAGAACAATCTTCTGAAGAAACGAAGTCAGGGTCAAAATATAAATCCTTATTATTGTTATTAGTAACCGAAAAGTAGAATGAGAAATCCTCACCTTTATTAAAAACAGTGGCAGCTTCGTCGTTTTCATTTAACAAGCAGAACTTAAATTCAATCCCATCTACTTCTTTTTGTATTACGGCAATTTTACTATCGGGAGAGATTTCCCAAATATCTTGTTCGTAATCGTCATCGCACCCACTCCCCAGCAACACCACACAAAGCGGCAGCAGGAGCAGGAGAGTTGTCGGTAGTTTTAATTTTTTAGGTTTCATAATTTTTAGTTTTTGTTTGTGAGCCACCAGCTTCGTAATAGTTGCAAGCAGTTGGCAATAATTTAATTTTTCGTAATCCCGGCAAAGCTACCGGGCAAAAGCACATTAATGGAGTAGTTTGTTTGGCAGGGTTTACAGTTTTGGGGTTTGTAAAGTTACGGTCCGTTATTCATTTTTTGTTGTTTTAGTTTAGAGTTGAAATTAGAAAACAGTTGGAGACAATTGAAAACAGAAGACAATTGTTATTGGAAATTCAAAGAACATCTATGCTTTTCTTTATCCCTTGCTCTGATGCCTCCTTTCTCCAAAAGAAAAGTGAAGTTTATTATATAGATGCTTAAAATTACCCAACGGTTGCGTAGGCAAGAAACAATACTGCATGTTTTACAACAACAGGTCATTAGATTTTCATACGCTTCCGCCGATTTGCAATCGGTAGTTTCCTCGTTATAGGAATACAGTTATTAGATTTGACAATCAGTTGTTTATATTGTATTTTGTGAGTTATTTTTATGAGTAGCAATTATAAATAAGCTAATCTTGAATAAAAATATGTTTTTCGGGGAGAGAAAAAGAAATGTTAGATGTGTTTGTAATAAAGTAATATCCTTGCTTGGGCAAGGAACCACCGATTGCAAATCGGCGGTAGCGGGGGGCCTGAGATTGTTGGACATGCAGCTTTTACTGCAGCATAAGCATTAACACAGCCATAGCCTGTTTGATTATTCCATTTACCGTTATCTCTTCCTGATGTTGTAGAATAACTATAGCTGCCCACTTTGGTACAGGTTGATTCAATAACATCCCTTACTTCGTCTTGCGTTAAATCGGGATTGACTGACAAAATTAAAGCTGCAACCCCGGCTACGTGGGGTGTTGCTGCGGAAGTACCATTAAATGTTAAATAATAATCTCCGTCCGTTCCAGACGAGGTATTATATCCTGAACTTCCTTGCCTATCTGTTGTCGGAATTAATACTCCCGGGGCAACTAAATCCAGTTCATCGCCATAATTGCTTCCCCAACTTGTTTCCCCATCACAAGAACTTGGGCTTTTGCGTTCTCCACATGGGCTCATGGCACCAACTGCAATAATATCGGAATTGCTGTTTGCGGGATAATTAACACTACTATTGTCATTTCCTGTTGCAAAAACAACAACACATCCAAGACCATTTCTTCCTGATTCTAATGCGTAACTTATTTCGTCATTCAATAAAGAACAAGAAGAACCTCCTCCCCATGAGCAGCTAATGATATCAGCATCTGCTGTGTTCCAAGCATAATTCATGCCTTCAATTTCTTCATCATCATAAAAATTATCTCCAATACCAATCCTTATAGATATGAGGTTACAATATGGAGCTACTCCTTTTATCCCAATGGAATTATCAATAGCACCAATAATGCCCGCACAGCATGTCCCATGTGCATAATTCCCAGAACAATCACCATTTATGGCTCCGTCAGAGCCGTCAGTAGCATCATAACCAGTTAATAAATTTCCTGCTAAATCAGGATGGTCTAAATCTACACCTTGGTCAAGTACGGCAACAACAATATTATCACACCCCTCAGTTATTTCCCACGCTTCGGGTGCGTTAATATCTATTCCTGTTGTACCTCCGTTTTGCCCAGTGTTGTTTAATCCCCATTGGTCGGAATAATAGGTGTTTAAACTTGTCATTAAACGGGCAAAAGAAGGTTGGGCATATTCGAAATAACCTGATTCATAAAGAAGGTTTGCTGTTTCAACAGATTCTCCGTTTTTTAGAATAATTAAATACGAATTGGAATTATGTCCAATACGCCTGAAATTTTCATATTCGACATTTAGTTTATCTAAAATTTCTTTGATATTACAACCATCTTTAACCCGCGCCAATACTTTTTCTGTGGGTATCTGTATTGTGCCATCGCTATATTGTAACGATTGATTGACATAAACTACACTGCTATCATTTTTAAATTTATTGTAGTCAGGTAGGTTATTCCTATCAATAGGAATGCATATTCTATTTCCTATTGAAATTTCTGAATAATTGTCCTTTGAGTTTGCAGACTTAATAATTGCGCGTTTTTTGTTATTGCCTGTTCCTTCTTTGAATTTAATTTGAAAAATACTGTCTGTCTTTTCAAAATATTCTTTTTCTCCATTTCTGTCATATACAAAAACATCCTGTGAATGGGCAGGAAAAGAATAAAAAAGGATGAATGTTAATAATCCAATTATAATCGATGTTTTCATTTGTCATATTTTTTTAATGATGTTAAAATATTATCGGAATATGAGATCCAACCACCTATTGAACCAAGTGCATTACAAGATTCAAATACATCGGCATTGTACGAAACATAAATGCCGTTAGAGGGAATTTCCCATTCACTGGCAGATTTTGGGAAATTGCATATATAACCAATATCTCTCCTTAATCCGAAATAAAGAAGGTAAACGGCATTATTACTTTCCGGGTTGTAGGATATAAATTGGGAGCTGTCTCCAACTAAAGAGAGTTCCTGCATATCTGATAATGTAGTTTTTGTAGAATCAAATAACAATATTTTATCCATTGTAATTTCTTTGATAAATTCCATTTCCGAATTGCAAGGGCATTTCGTATATTCCAAAGAGATATTTTCATAATTATCTTCATCGTCATCACACCCATTCCCCAGCAACACCAAACAAAGCGGTAGCAGGAGCAGGAGAGTTGTCGGTAGTTTTAATTTTTTAGTTTTCATAGTTTTTAGTTTTTGTTTGTGAGCCACCAGCTTCGTTATAGGTTGCAAGCAGTTGGCAATAATTTAATTTTTCGTAATCCCGGCAAAGCAGGCAAAAGCACATTAATGGAGCAGATTGTTTGGCAGGGTTTACAGTTTTGGGGTTTGTAAAGTTACGGTTCGTTATTCATTTTTTGTTGTTTTAGTTTAGAATTGAAATTAGAAAACAGTTGGAGACAATTGAAAACAGAAGACAATTGTTATTGGAAATTCAAAGAACATCTATGCTTTTCTTTATCCCTTGCCCTATGTTCCTTGCTCAGATGCCTCCTTTCTTCAAAAGAAAAGTGAAGTTTATTATATAGATGCTTAAAATAACCCAACGGTTGCGTAGGCAAAAAACAATACTGTATGTTTTAAAACAACAGATCATTTGATTTTTATACGCTGCCGCCGATTTGCAATCGGTGGTTTCCTCGTTATAGGAATACAGTTATTAGATTTGACAATCAGTTGTTTATATTGTATTTTTAAAGTAAATTCATTTTTATGAGTCGTAGTTCTAAATTTGCGAAAAGCAATGCCAACTGGAAACTATTATGCTAATCAATACTATTATTTTTTTCATGTTTAATTTATTTTTTCAAAAGTTATATTCTTTATTTGTGATGTAATAGTTCTATCATAAAAATTGAAAATAGTAAGTTCATTTTCACTATTAAATGTGAAATAACATTTTTTAGTCCGAAGTTTAGCAGGATTGGCAAACGCTATTGTATCGGATGAAGGGAGACTATAAGTCCAACCTTGAATTGGATAGTATAGTTCAATGGTATTGTTTTCTTTAAATACAATGGTATCACAAATATCATCGGAAAAAGGTTCTATTTCAATCCATTTCCCTATCAATTGTGTTTTTGTTTCAAGATTGTCTTCATCATTACACCCACTCCCCAGCAAAGCCACACAAAGCGGCAATAAGAGCAGGAGGTTTGTTAGTTGTTTTATTTTTTTTGTTTTCATATTTTTCAATTTTATTGGTTATAAACATAAGTTTTTACTAAGTCTACCCTTTGGGCAATTACAGCAACTACAATATCTTTACACCCCTCAGTTATTTCCCACGCTTCAGGCGCATTTATATCAATCCCGACAGTGCCACCATTTTGTCCAGTATTGTTCAAATAATATTGTCGCGAATATAATGTGTTGGTAGTTTTATAATTAACAAAAAATTCCGGTTCACACCACTCTACATTTTTCATGGAATCTAATTCGTTTACCAATTGCAGCACTTTTTCGGATTGGCTTACATTGCATTTTAAAATGTATTTTTGTTTATCGTCATTCTCTTTAACTAATGTCCCATTATATTTATCTAAAATCGAATGGATTGCATCATTCTCTTTGAGCATTATTACAATGCGAGGATATATTATTACTATTTCGTTTTTATCGTTTCTGTAAATATTTGAGGTATAGCTGTAATTCCTGGGTTGAGACTTAGCTCCGACTATTAAAAAACGGTTATTGGAAATCTTTTGAAAAGACTCAAATTCCTCTTTTTGTAATTGTTCTTTAAGTGTGGAATTACATTTTTCCACAAACCGTTTATCGGTCTGAATAATATAAGCAGTAGTATCTGCCTTCAAGTTAATCTTCTTATCCTGAACCCGATAATATGATTGAGAAAATAGTGTATTAGAAATAAGAATGATAAATATTGTTATAAAAAGCTGTTTCATAATTCTATTTTTTAATTGTTACAAAATTCTATAGATGCCCCAAACTGAGGATATACAGTACAAGGTTGTGTTGAGAAATGGCTATAGTTATTTTTTTCATATTGAAGAACTTTAAAATAGACGATATCCCCTGTTTTTATCGTATCGCCGTATAATTCCGGGTTAAAAGTTATTGTTGAACCAACAATTAGTTCACTATCATCAATGGTTTTTAAGATTTCAATTATATTATTGCATCCGTCGCCATCATTAAGGCTTACTACCTCTCCTTGGTAGCATTGTGAGTTCTGTTCTTCATCATTACACCCTGCAACCAGTAACACCATACAAAGCGGCAGCAGGAGCAGGAAGTTAGTTCGTAATTTAATTTTTTTAGGGTTCATAATTTTTAGTTTTTGTTTGTGTGCCACCAGCTTCGTAATAGTTACAAGCAGTTGGCAATAATTTAATTTTTCGTAATCCCGGCAAAGCAGGCAAAAGCACATTAATGGAGCAGATTGTTTGGCAGGGTTTACAGTTTTGGGTTTTGTAAAGTTACGGTTCGTTATTCATTTTTTGTTGTTTTAGTTTAGAATTGAAATTAGAAAACAGTTGGAGACAATTGAAAACAGAAGACAATTGTTATTGGAAATTCAAAGAACATCTATGCTTTTCTTTATCCCTTGCCCTATGTTCCTTGCTCTGATGCCTCCTTTCTCCAAAAGAAAAGTGAAGTTTATTATATAGATGCTTAAAATAACCCAACGGTTGCGTAGGCAAAAAACAATACTGTATGTTTTGCAACAACGGGTCATTTGATTTTTATACGCTGCCGCCGATTTGCAATCGGTGGTTTCCTCGTTATAGGAATACAGTTATTAGATTTGACAATCAGTTGTTTATATTGTGTTTTTAAAGTAAATTCATTTTTATGAGTCGTAGTTATAAATTTCATAATCCAGATGGCGTTTACTTTGTAAGTTTTGCTGTGCAAGGTTGGGTTGATGTTTTTACACGTAACGAATACAAAAACATACTTGTTGAGAATCTGAAATATTGTCAGCAAAACAAATTTGATTATTAGAAAAATCATCATAAAATACAGTGTAAGTGTAATTCTCATCCCATGTTGTCGATTGACAATACATATATTTGCTTATGGGAAAACACAGTAGTGTTATTATGAAATTTTTTTTAATACAACTCATAATGCATTTTTTATATGTTTAATTCGTATTTTAATTTGATCCCATAAAAAGAACGCATAACCTCATGGTTTACAATTTCATGTTTTTTAAGACGATATCGAAAAAAAAAGTTAAATCCAATTGGAATTTTTTTTGAAATTGTTTTTTCTCCCATAGCAATATAAATGTCTCCTATAAAATCATCCATCGAAAACATTAGTGTCCGGTTAATTTTTACCGGACACTAATGATTTTTTATACCTATGTTGTTTTATTTCAATGGTTAAATTAAGGAAAAATATTGCGTTTAATGTATCCTGATTTTTAATGATAAACATTGAATGACAAGGTCTTTTAGGAAATTCAACCTAATGTATTGGAGTTGCAATCTCAAAAGTATAAAAAAGAAGAGGTCACCGTATAGGTCTCATAACCGTTGGTTTTATATGGTGTAAATTGACCTGGTTGAAAATAAAAAAGCCCATAAATTATTTGATTTACAGGCTTTTGATGTTTTTTGAATTTCTTATATGTCGGGATGACAGGATTTGAACCTGCGACCCCTTCGTCCCGAACGAAGTACGCTACCGGACTGCGCTACATCCCGAATAATCGACTGCAAAAGTAATTATTTTTTGTTTACAACAAAGCGGAAGCTTGCATTTTCAAAGGGATAAATACAATTTTTATTGTACCTTTGAAATAATATAAAACAATTAAACGCAATTTGAATTATTATTTATTTTGAAAGTTATGAAAAAATGGATTTTCTCAATTTTGGTTTTTACACTTTTTGTGAACCATGTAGCTTTAGCACAAACTGCATATAAATACGTTATTATTCCTACAATGTTTCCTGATGTAGGCAAAAAAAGTTTCAATCCTTATAATATAAGTTCAACCTTGCAGAATATATTGAATGAGAAAGGGATAAAAACTGTTTTTGACTCGGGAGAAAGGCCTTCTGATTATTGTGAAGCTTTAACTGTTGATTTGGAAAAGACATCGTCGGCATTTAAAAACAAACTGAAAGTAATGCTGAAGAACTGTCAGAGCCAGGTGGTTTGGAGTAAAGAAGGGGTAGGGCAGTCGAAAGACTTTCAGCAGGGCTATGCCGAGGCTCTGTCCGATGCCTTGTCGGGGATGGATGCCTTGCCGGAAAATCATATAAAAATCATTCCTGCAGCACAACAGGTTGTTCAGCCGGTAAAGGCTCCTGAAGTAATTGAATCCGGGAAAAATGAGAAAATATACAAGCCTGAAAATCTTTATTATAATGAGACTTATTTTGTTGATTTGCTGGATGGGGAAAATGGAACAAAAAAGTTGCTTATTATTAACGGAAAACTTTTGGGATACGAGAAATTACAGGAGATAGCAACACTTACGCCTTTGGCTGCCGAAAATATTTATAATGTTGCCTGGATTACTCCGCAGGGTGAAACGCTTCGGGGGGCCGCTGTTTTTGGTGCCGAAAATGTTACCATTACTTTATCCTCAGGCGATCAGCCGCTTGTTATCCGACTGGAAAAACAATAATTAAAATTTTACAGTAAGCTTTAAATTGAGCTTTCTTCCGGTAAGATAATTGGGCACCGCATAATAATCTCCTTCGAGACTTGATGCCCAAAAATACGAAATGGTGTTACGGATATTCAATAAGTTAAATATTTCAATGCTTAGCCACATATCGGTAAAGTGTTGAAATATTTTACCCTTAGCCTGTTTGCCCGGGCTGATGAGTACTTTTGTAAAGCCAAGGTCGATTCTTCGGTAAGGAGGCATGCGAAAGGTAGTATGGTTATATTTTTCGCAGGGTGGAGTTGCAGGTAGTTTTGTCCCGAAAAAAAGGGCAAGATGCATACGACAAGTAGGGTTGCCGGGAATGTAATCCTGGAAAAACAAGCTAAGATTCAGGGTTTGGTCTGTTGGACGAGGGTAATAACCATAATTGTCGCCTTTTATATTTTGTTGGGTTTGAAGCAGCGATAACCCTGCCCACGATTGTAATCCGCTAACAAATTCGCCGTTGATTTTTAGATCGATTCCGGCAGCATAGCCTACTGCTTCTTTTTCTGCTGAATAACGAATACGAACATTATCAATTTGGTAAGGCGTAAGATGGCTCATGTATTTATAGTAGGCCTCTGCCGTAAAACGAAAAGGCCTGTTCCAAGCAGTAAAAATAAGGTCGGTGCCTCCAACAATCTGGAATGACTTTTGCGCTTTTGTTGCATAATTTATACTTCCATCGCTGTTTTTAAGCTCTTTAAAAAAGGGCACTTGATTATAGATTCCTGCCGACAGGCGAAAAGAAATTTTTTCTTTCCATTCAGGAAAATAGCGAATTGTTGCCCGGGGACTAAGCAAACATTCATCATTAAGATTCCAATAATTAAATCGAATACCTCCGGTAAGATATAGATTGCCCCGAACCACCCGAATGTTCCATGTATCCTGTAAATATCCCGTGAAACGATTGGAGCTGATTTTGTTTCGGGCATTTAAGGTATAATACAATTTTACTTTACTGTCGGAATAGGGGATGGAATAACCCGCAGAGTCGCGATAGATCCACTCGTTGGTTTTGTCATTCATTTTTTCATGTTGAAATTTAAGTCCCCAGTTTAATAAATGGTTGGACGAATTATAAGCGCCTTTGAGAGAGAAATTGTAAACCGTTGCTTTTAAGTAATTGCGGGCGTGATTTAAAAAGGAACCTACTCCGAGGTTTAGCGAACTGTCTCCTGTTGCATCAGGCATCATGCTTCTTTCAATCTGATTCAGATAATATTTCCCGAGGATATCGTACGTTTCTTCTTCTTTGGCGAGGTAAGCCGAACTTATAAATTTTAGGTTCATATCACGGTTGGGATGGAAATTTAGAGTAAGTGCTCCCAGGTATGTTTTAAAATTGTCAATTTCCTGTCCGTCGAAGTATATTTGGGTGCTAAACGGGGTTTCAATGGTACCAAAAGTAGTTTTCCGTGTTTCAGGTATAAATTTGTAGCGGTTTTGTGCCATATTTCCCAGAAATGAAATATCAATTTTTTCTGAAATGCGAAAAGAGATGCAGGTTTGTGCATCCGTAAATCGCGGGTTATAATTTCCTTTTTCGTCGAGACTGCCCAATAGGTATTTATTGGTTTTGTATCGAATGCCCGAAATATGCGTAAGTCGTCCTTTTAGGGCTATGTCTTCGAAATGGGCTGTTGCTCCGAGTGCACTCACTGTTACCGATCCTTTTAAATTACTAGGCTTGCGGTATTTTATGTCCAGTACCGACGACATTTTGTCTCCGTATTTAGCACTGAATCCTCCTGTTGAAAAATTGATAGAAGAAACCATATCACTGTTGATAAAGCTAAGGCCTTCCTGTCTTCCGGCACGGATTAAAAACGGACGATAAATTTCTACGTCGTTAACATAAACTAAGTTTTCGTCAAAATTTCCGCCTCTGACAGTATATTGCGCGCTTAATTCGTTGTTTGACGATACGCCGGGAAGTGTTTTTAACATGGTTTCCATGCTCCCCGATGCATTAGGAATTGCTGATATAATTTTCGGGTCAAGGCTGGTGAAACTGACTCCGTTTTGCCGTTGTTCTTTTACAATTATTTCGGCCAGTTTTTGGTTTTGTGCCGGTAGGGCAATGTTTTTAATGTGGATTTCTTCTGGTTGAGCCCAAACCGAATCCTGGAAAGTTTTATAACCGATTGACGAAAAAATAACAGTCAAGTGTTTACGAGCAGGTACACGAAGCAGGAATTCGCCCCGGGCATTAGTGGTTGTTCCCAGCATGGGATATTCTTTTAATACCACATTTACCATGTCGACAGGTATGCCACGGGTATTCTTAATTGTACCCTTTAGCGTTGCATTTTTACTTTGACTAAAGCACAACACAACGTATAGCATAAAACAAAGTAGCGTAAACAGTTGCTTCATAGAAACAAAACTAACAAAACAGCTTGTTTTTATAAACTGCAGAATGGGAAATAAATTGTTGTACTCGTATAATTTCTAATCGAAATAAAATTATTTTGTAATTCCCTGCCAGTTATCGGTACGAAACGGGGTGGCCGGTAGTCCTTCTTTGTTGTAAAGGTTTAAATCGTCAGGGTTATCGGCCCAGCCAAAACGAACCGCAACCGGCTTGCTCACGTCTTTCGAGTAAACCACAACCGTATTGTTATCAACAATTTCAGCCTTTGCCCAATAAAATTTCTTGTCTGCTCCGGCAATTGTAAAAGCTTTCAGATAGCCGTATTTATCTTTTACGGTCAGCCCAGCTCCAGTATCAGCAAAAGTAATGTAGGCTTTCCCATTTTTAAACGCTACTGATTTGTACATAGGCCCCAGGTTTACCACATTCATATTGTAGGCAACTTTGAATGCGTTGAGAGCCAGACGCCGTCCTACTTCCTGTTTGTTACGGGGATGTATGTCGTTGGCTTCACCTATGTCAATAGCAAGAGCCATGCCTGTATTGGGAAGTTTAAGTGTCATGGTTTGTGCTTCGCGTAATTCGGCCCACTGGCTTTCTTTCGGAACATCAACAGGCTGCATGTAGTTGGCTAACGATACAAAAAGAAATGGGAAATTGCCTTGTCCCCAATGTTGCCTCCAGTCGTTTATCATATTCGGAAATATACGTTGGTACTGATGTGCACGTTCGGCATTTGCTTCTCCCTGGTACCAGATAACGCCTTTTATGCCAAAAGGAACAAGCGGGTTAATCATTCCGTTATAAAGCAAGGTCGGATAGGAGTTGGGCTTTAAGCCAACAGCCTGGGTGATTACTTTTGATATTTTAAATTTCCAGTCGCCGGAAATATTAATTTTTCCGTCCTTTGTTTCTATGTACAATTCGTCGGCTAAACCGTAAATACCGCCACCGCCGCCAGTATCTTCAACACGTACCGCAATCGTATTTTTTCCGGGTTTCAGGTATTTGCTGTCAACAACATAAATTCTGTCTTTGTCGTATTGATTAATGTTTTCTCCAACTTTATGCCCGTTAAAAAAGGTGATATCTGAGTCATCAATGCGGCATAAATGAAGTTTGATGCTGTTATTGGCCTGTTTTTCCGAAAGGAATAGCTCTTTGCGATACCAGGCTATCCCGTCAATATTCCTGTAGCCTGCACCTTCCCAAAGTCCAGGCGTTTCAATGGTTTTCCAGTTGCTGTCGTCAAATTCGGGAGCAGCCCAAAGAGCTTTCCCATTTTGTATCCCTTTATCTACCTTTGGAATTTCGCCTCCCAACAATTCTTTTATCTTATCTCTTATCGCTTGGTTATAATTATCGACATCAATTTCCTGCAATTCCGCTAATAGTTCTTTAAAATCAGGATCGTTTTCAATGGTTTGTTCGCTGGTCCATGTTTCTGCAACCGTTCCCCCCCACGAAGTGTGTATCAGTCCAATCGCGACATGTAGCTTTTGGTAGAGCGTCCGGCCAAAGAAATAGCCTACTGCTGAAAAGTCATTAACGGTTTCGGGGCTACATTTTTGCCAGCTACCTTCTGCTAAGTCTTTTTCAGGAAATTGGGCTACCCGTTTTTTAACTGAAAATAACCGAATGTCGGCGTTTTGGGCTGTTGCTATTTCTTTTTCAGCATTTTGGGCTTTGTAGGTCTGGAATTCCATATTCGACTGGCCGGAGCATACCCAGACTTCGCCTATCATTACATTGTCAAGAACAATGGTGTTTTTCCCTTTTATGGTTAATTGATAAGGGCCGCCGTATTCCTGTTTCGGCAGATAAAGTTTCCATTTCCCGTTTTTATCGGCAATGGCACGAATAACCTTACCATTGAAAGATACCCTTATGCGTTCTCCCTTGTTGGCAGTGCCCCAGATTGGTATTTCCATTCCTTGCTGCAAAACCATGTTAGAACTAAATATTTTGGGAAGTTTTACTTCTGCTTTCAGGCTTAGTGTAACTCCGAGTAACAGAAAAAATAGAAGAATTTTATTTTTACTCATTATGATTATTGTTTTAGAAGAATTTCAAAAGTAAATAAAATCCTGTATAATTCGAATTAAAATTGTTTCTAAAATTCTGGTGCAATTGTAATTATAGTATTTTGTATAATACAAAAGATTTTTATAGATGGTGTTTTTGATAACGCGCTTACTATAAGCTTATTATGCTAATCGTCAGGATCGTTTAAAACATTTACAAGCTGCCACAGACAAAAAACAACGAACTATTATAATAAATACAATAACTAAAATTTTAGTTGATTAAGTGACTGGCTTTGAGTTTTTTGTGTTCTCATTCTTTATAAAAACTAAGAATATAGTTTGATAACTAAAATATTAGTTGTATTTTTGAATTCATGAAAAAGGAACGGTAGGGTTGAAGATATTGTACAAAGAAAATTATTGAACCTTAAAAATTTTGAATCATGAAATCTAAAAAAACAAAAAAAGCAAACCTCGAAAGCAAAAGAAGTACATTCTTTTTAGTAGGTTTGGTAGCGGCCTTGGGAGTAACACTTGTTGCTTTTGAATGGCAGGCTTCTCCCGGAAAAGCCAAAGAGTTAGCCCGGGTTCAAACCCAGGTAGTTGAAGATGAGATTATCCCGATTGTTCGTGATGCTCAATTAAAACCACCACCACCACCTCCTCCCAAAGTGGTTGATATCATTACAATTGTTGATAATGATGTGGAAATTGACAAGGAACTGGATATCGAAGATTCAGAAGCTGACGAAACTACAATTATTGATGTTGCTCCTTTAATTGAAGCAACGGAAGAAAAGGAGGTGGAAGAAAAAATATTTTTCAATGTAATTGAGGAGCCTGCTGAATTTCCGGGTGGCGAGCGTGCTTTGTATAAGTATATTAGCGATCATGTAGAGTATCCGATTATTGCACAGGAAAATGGCATCCAGGGAAAAGTTTATGTAAAATTTATAGTCGATGAAAAAGGACTTATTAGTAATGCCCAGATACTCAGAGGTGTTGATGATTCGCTAAACAAAGAAGCGCTTCGGGTAATTAATAGTTTACCTCGTTTTAGACCCGGGAAACAACGAGGGCGTGCAGTAAAAGTTTACTATAATTCGGTCATAAATTTTCAATTGCAATAGCCTGTTTCTGAATTTTTTTTAACCATTATAACGAAATTTGTAGTTGTGAAACTATTTGATTAGTTTTGTAGGTAATAAATTGAGATGAGATAATCCGAACAAAATTTTGAAACAGGTGAAACGAGCCCCGATAAATAGGGGGGAGCTTTCCCGATGTACATCGGGATTACCTTAAAAAATAAACAATAATAAACGAATGAAAGAACTTACAAAAGCGGAAGAACAGGTAATGCAATTGTTGTGGAAGCGGGAAAAAGCATTTGTAAAAGATCTTATGGAAGATATGATGGAGCCCAAACCTGCTTACAATACAGTTTCTACCATTGTTCGTATTTTAGAGAAGAAAGGCTTTGTGGGGCATAACGCTTATGGAAAAACGCACGAATATTTTCCGTTGGTAGGACGAAAAGAATACACACGTTCGTATATGAAAAATTTTATGCACAATTATTTTAGTGGTTCTTTTCGCGAAATGGTTTCATTTTTTGCAAGAGAAGACAACATGAGTCTTTCAGAATTAGATAATTTAATGGAAGATGTAAGAAAGGATATGGAGAAACAAAAATCATAAAAGATGGGCAATGCAATTAATTTCCTGGTAGAATCGGGCGTAAGTTTAGCTGTACTTTCGTTGATTTATGTATTGTTTTTGCGAAAAGAAACTTTTTTCCGTAAAAACAGGCTTTTCCTGCTGGGATCTGTTGCGTTTTCCATTGTTCTTCCTTTTTTGCATTTTGGACTATATGCCCCCCGCGAGGTAATGCTAAAAGAGGTAACAGTTACGCCTTACCGCAACCTGATTGAAACCGTAACCATTTACGGGCAAGACTTATCGTTAAGCATTGTTCAACGGGTTATTTCGAGTCAGGGATTGCTTGTGGTTTATCTTTTGGGAACGCTCTTTTTCCTGTTGCGTTTTTGGTTTCGTTTAAGCCAGGTGTTAAGTTTAATAAGCGATAATTTGGTACGTCAAAAGGGCAAAATTAAATATGTGCTTCTGCGTGAGGATTTTAGCCCTTTCTCTTTCTTGAATTTTGTTTTTATCAACCCGAAAAAGAAGAGCGAACCCGGCTACGAAAGTATGATAGAGCACGAAGCAGAACATATCCGGCAGGGACATACCTGCGACGTGCTATTGCTCGAGATTCTTTCTGTTTTCCAGTGGTTTAATCCTTTCCTTTGGATATTGAAAAAAGCAGTGCGCGAGAATCATGAATACCTGGCCGACCGTGCTGTTTTAAATACGGGAGTAAATGTTGCTTTTTACAAGCAACTTTTGCTGGGGCAGGCTTTGGGAATTCAGCTCGAACTGGCGAATAATTTTAATTCATCTCTGATAAAGAAACGAATAAAAATGATTTCCAAAATAAGATCATCGAAAATAGCAAACCTTAAATATTTTGCCGGAATACTTAGCATTGTAGCTTTGTTTGTGCTTTTTGCCTGCGATAAAAAGGAAACAAACAATTTACTTCAGGCAACTAAAGCCGAAGTAGCGATAAAATTAAAATACGAAAACGGCCAATTGATGCTTTCGAACGACGATCGCTCAAAGTTGGAACAAATTATTGCATCGGGAGCCATTAATTTATATACCGACAGCCTGGGGAATACTTATTTATCGGATAAAACTCCTTCAAATAAAGTGCTGCATACCAATAAAATGATATTTAACGTAGTGGATGACATGCCGAAATATCCCGGAGGCGATGAAGCTTTACGCGATTATCTTCAAAGTTCAATCGAATATCCGGATGTTGCAATTGAAAGTAATATCGAAGGAAAAGTATATGTATCGTTTGTTGTGGATACGAATGGCGCAGTGAAATATGCCAGGGTTATACGCGGAGTAGATACGAATCTGGATAAAGAGGCATTACGTGTCGTGAATAACATGCCGACATGGATTCCTGGGAAACAGAAAGGAGTTCCGGTAAACGTAAATTATACTGTACCTATAAAATTTGCTTTGGAGTAAGACACGACGAGCTTGTCTGCATCGCGTTGTCCGGGGGTTTATGGTTGTCTTTTTAACAATGATAACTTGATCACAAATCTTTATCCTGTCCGGGGTTAAATATTAGAGAATAAATTAACGAAGTAAAATATATTTAAGTGAAAAAAAATGTACTGCTTTTTTGGGGACTAATTTGTTTTTCTCCTTTGTTGACAGGGGCGCAAGGCAATATAGATCAGTTAATATTGAATAGAAAATACAAAAAGGCATTAACCGAAATTGAAATACAAAAACAAAAGCATCCGAATGAAGATTTGTATTTAAAAGAAGGAATAATTTATCGTGAGTTGCAGGAGTATCAGCAAGCAGTTGCCTCATTTAAATACGGGCTACAGTACGATTCCGTAAATATTACATTGTGGGAAGAAACTGCCGATTGCCTGGCTTTGTTGGGAAACCATCGTGATGCTGTTGTTTGCTATAAAAAAGCGGTACAGCTCGATTCTACAAATCTTGTTCTATCCGGAAAACTGGGGCATGTTTACATTAGCCTAAAAAACTATCAGAAAGCATACGAAACCTTTTCTTCTATCTATAACCGGGATAGCACCAATGTTTTCCGGAATAAACAGTTGGCATATTGTGCCTTTCGAATATCGAAAAGAGACGAGGCAATTAAGCTTTACGAAAAAGTTATTGATGCTAATCCGGGAGACTATATATCGTACATTAACTTAGTTAAGTGTTTTGATCAGAGAAAGCAGGGTATGCAACGAATGCTTGTTGTTGAACTGGGCTTGAAAGAATTTCCCGACGGGGCTGAATTGTATTACGAACGTGCCATGTATCGCTATCGGACCAAACAATACCAGTGGGCAATGACAGATTTTGAACGGTACCTCAAATTGGAAAAACAACCGAAGTATGAAACCCTTATGAATTACGGAATTGCGACTTATTTTGCCGGTTTTGAGGAAAAGGCTCTTGAGCTTTTTAACGATTTGTGCGTGCAACGTCCGAATGATCCTTTGGTGCTATATTATCAAAGCCTGTGTTATAAAAAAATAAAAGACTATGAACAGGCTACCCAGCTTATGCAAATGGCCATTGAGTCTTCGACCCCGGGGTATGTGCCCGAAATGTATCATCATCTCGGGCAACTTTGGGGGCAACAACGCAAGTTTAATGAATCGATAAAAGCATTAAAAAAGGCTTATGAATTAAATCCTGAAAAAACAGAAGTTTTATTTGAAATAGCAACTACTTACGAAGAATTTAATTCGAACAAAACTCTGGCGCTTAATTACTATAATATTTATTTGAAAGCAGCAGCAGAATCGGGCAAAAACATTAGTTATGCTCTTGATCGTATAAAAATTATTAAAGAAGATTTGTTTATGGGGGAGTGATTTATCTTTAATTTCGATTTGTGCAATATGCTCCAGTAACCCGGGATGAATGATGGTATAGAAAATTGTCAAACAAAAATAGATAGATACAACAAATGCACGAATAAATCCCCGGCTCCCCGCACAGGAGGCGAATGACATCCTTTTCAAATATATAAAAGCGATATAATTTAACGGGGGGCAAGTTTCGGAATATTGGCTTTTCTGCGCTTTTTCTGAACTGCTTTTATTGATTTGTATAAACCTGAATTTTTTCTGCTTTCAAAATAAAAACAGGCAATTATAATACCACCTGTGCCCAGAAAAGAACCGGCTATTACATCAACCATAAAATGTTGCGACAAATATATCCGGGAATAACCGGTAAGAAAGGCAACGATAAAGTAAAAGATTTTTAGCATATTGTTGCGTGTAAGTAAACACAACATGAAAAATAAGGTAAAAACAGTGGTGGTATGCCCCGACGGAAAACTATGCAGGTAATGAATTTTTACCCCCTCAACAAAATGAAGCTGATAGTTTTCGTAGAGTTCGAAATATTTGGCCGGACGACAAGAAGTCTTGAAAAGAAAATGTTTGCCAATGTATAAAAGGATATTGCTGATAATTACCCCTGTTGTAAAAATAACTGCTTTCCGGTAACTGATAAGCACGAGAATAAACAGTAGGGGAATATAGAGAATTCCGTTGCCCAGATTCGTTACTTGCTGAAAAAAGATATCTCCTAACGGAGAATTCAGTTTGTTGAGCAATATGTGCAGGCCGGCTTTGCCCCAAGAAAGTATGGATATAAGCCCGGTTATCCAAAAAATAAACAGGGGGATAATGAAAAAACGATTGCGATATATCAATTGTTTCATATAGACCGATGTTTTTTTATGCTTCGAAGTTGCATGGATTGCTGTAATATTTCAGCCTCAAATGCGTTATGAATATTTCAAGAATAGGTTAACCTGTTTTTAATTTCCCCGTCGGCCGGTTAAATGAATATCAACTTAGTGTTAAGGTGTTATGTTATTGTGAATGATTGTCTGTAATGTGTTGTTTATTAGTGGTTTTTTTGTTGTTGAGAATGTGCAGTATTTGTTAAATATTTGTAACAAAAGCAGGATGCTGCATGCAATTATTTATAGATTTCTTATCATTGTTTTAAGAAAGCAGGTGAGTATCTTTGACCATCGGATTTATAGAACACAGCACTAAATATTTTTTTATGATTGAGCCATTTGTTAAAAATAGATTTTTCTTACTTTTTTTATTTTGTATCGCGTTGGGGATTTATCTTTTCAACAGTTGGGGGGTAAGTATTTATATTCTTGATGAAGCCAAAAATGCGACATGTGCAAGGGAGATGCTTGAAAATAAGGGCTGGTTTGTTCCTACTTTTAATTCGGTATTGCGAACCGATAAACCTCCGTTGCATTATTTTTTTATGATGCTGTCGTATAGTCTGTTTGGTGTAACCCCGTTTGCAGCTCGTTTTTTCTCTGCTGTTTTTGGCGCACTAACTATTTTAGTAAGTTTTATTTATGTACGTCGGTTTTGTGGCGCTAAAGTTGCATTTTGGACTGCTGTTGTTTTGTTGGCTTCTATTCATTTATCCATTCAATTTCACCTGTCGGTTCCCGATCCTTACCTGGTTTTCTTTTTCTCTTGGGCATTATTGGCCTTTTTTGCGGCAGTAAAAACAAAATGCAGACGCGATATTTATTTTATGTACATTGCCATGGCTCTTGGAACATTGGCCAAAGGGCCTGTTGCTATTTTATTGCCGGGCTTAATTTTTTTGTTGTTTCTGCTTTTCTCCCGAAATTTCAACGGATCAACGATAAAAAACTTACAGCCTTTTGCCGGAATTAGTATTGTGCTGCTTATTGTTTTGCCCTGGTTTATCCTGAATGGGATTCAAACAAACTGGGAGTGGACAAACGGTTTCTTTTTTGAACATAACCTGCATCGTTTTTCCGATACAATGGAAGGACACGGAGGAAGTTTTTTGCTTACGTTCCTATATGTATTTATCGGGCTTTTTCCGTTTGCGGTATTTTTGCCCCGGGCTATTTATACAACTTTTAAGAACCGTAGAAACGATTTTTTGCTTTTTGCTTTGATTGCCGGGATTAGCATTGTGGCTTTTTTTGCTGTTTCAAAAACAAAATTGCCAAATTATACTGTCCCTGCTTATCCGTTTATTGCAGTCATGCTCGGTTATTTTATTGCAGAAAAAGTAAAAATATTTAGGCAGATACGTGTCGGATATTTTGTACTTCTGTTTTTTTCTATTCTTGTGCCGATTGGCGTATTTTTTGCATTGAAATCAGATGCTTCGCTATTGTCAATAAAAGCAGTTTCTATTTTTTTTATTGTTTTTCCTGTTTTGGTTTTTACGGCCTTTTTTTTTCGAAAAAACATTACGATTTTCCTGTTGATAATCGGGGGGGCGGGGCTGGTAACAGCCTGCATATTTTTTGGTGTTGTTTATCCGCAAACCGACCAACTGAATCCTGTACAAAAAAGTATAGGGTTAGTACAGGACAGGGAAGTGGTTTATTTTCGAAAATTTAACCCGTCGTATGCATTTTGTCTGAAGAAAGTAATTCAACCAATAGAGGAAGAACAGCTCGAATCCTTTTTTGCAAAGCATCCTGAAGGAGTTGTAATTTCGACCCAAAAAAAGTTAAAAGACATTAAGTTACCCGTAAACTGCCAAATAATATTTAGCGGGAAAGATTTGTTTGAATCGCCAACTACTGTTTTGATAGGAAAGAAAAAGAACAATTGATAAAGTTGTTATAGCTAATTCCAAAGAGAGTTCCGTGCAAAATGAAACGATAAAACAGCCCATAGCTGAGATTATAACTGAGACACACAGGAGCATGACTGATATTTTATCTCACCCAACAAACGGGCTTCATAAAAATTTAGACAGATGAAAAAAGTATTAGTAGCTGGAGCAACAGGATATTTAGGTCAGTTCTTAGTTAAAGAGCTAAAAAAAAGAGGATTTTGGGTAAGAGTTTTAATTCGAAAAGAAACTCAAAAAGAAAAATTTGAGACCGTTGACGATTTCTTCATTGGAGAAGTAACTAAACCTGCAAGTATTAAAGGAATAACAAAAGATATCAATTGGGTATTTTCAACAATTGGTATTACTCGACAAAAAGATGGAATGACATATATGGATGTTGATTATCAGGGTAATGCCAATTTATTAAAAGAAGCAATAATAGATAAAGTTGAATCATTTGAGTATATTTCTGCAATAAATGGAGATAAGCTTAGGCACCTCAAAATCTTTCAGGCTAAAGAAAAATTTGTAGATGAATTAAAAGGTTCCGGAATCAATTATTGTGTTTTACGTCCAAATGGATTCTTTTCAGATATGAAAGATTTTCTTAATATGGCCAAAGCTGGTCGTGTGTATTTATTTGGAAAAGGATTACTAAAATTAAATCCGATTCATGGTCAGGATCTGGCAAAAGTATGTGTTGATAAATTGGCTGATGGAGTTAAAGAAGAAACGATAGGAGGAATTGATATCTTAACACAAAATGAATTAGCCGAATTAGCACTAAAAGCGTGGAATAAACCAATTAAAATAAGTCATCTTCCGGATTGGACAAGGCGACTGATAATTTGGCTATTACGAACATTTACATCATCAAAAACTTATGGGCCAATTGAGTTCTTTTTAACTGCGATGGCATTTGATAATATTGCAAACCAATATGGAACCAAGCGTCTTGAAGATTTTTTTAAATTAGAAGTGAAGAACATGAAGAAATAAGCACTGGCATGGGCATAAACCTATGTTTAATCTAATGCTTTTTTCTTCAGGCTTGATGCTGGCCATTATCATGTATCTGGGAAGAGAAAACTTTGTTTTATTTTTTTGAATGCATGCCAAACATTTTTAAAAGTTTAAAAAGTTTTTAATTTTGGACAGAAATACAATGGTTTTATAGAAAAATTAAAAATAATATGAGGAAACAAGTTTTTTTAGTAGCAGCATTGTTCTTTTGGGGCAGTTCGTATTTATATGCGCAGAAATATAAAGATGCCTCTTTAAGACCGGAAGAGCGCACAAAAGACCTGCTGAAAATTATGACTATTGAAGAAAAAGTCGGGCAGCTATTGTGTCCTATGGGCTGGGAAATGTATGAAAAAAAAGGCCATAAAGTTTGTTATTCTGCAAAATTCGAAAAGCTTGTTAACGAACAGCATATAGGTTGTTTGTGGGCCGTTTATAGGGCTGACCCCTGGACCCGCAAGACACTCGAAAACGGACTTGATCCGGAGTCGGCAGCCAAGGCCGGAAATGCACTACAAAAATATGTAATGGAGCATACCCGTCTGGGCATTCCCCTGTTTTTGGCAGAAGAAGCTCCGCATGGGCACATGGCTATTGGTACAACTGTTTTTCCTACGGGCATTGGCATGGCTTCCAGTTGGTCGAAAGCAACCATGGAGAACGTTGGTAAGGCTATTGGCAGGGAAGTACGTTTGCAGGGCGGGCATATTGCTTACGGGCCTGTAATCGACTTATCGCGTGAGCCCCGTTGGTCGAGAGTAGAAGAAACATTCGGCGAAGATCCTGTCCTTTCAGGGACTTTGGCTGCAGCCGAAATAAAAGGCGAAGGTGCCGGCGATTTGTCGCAACCTTATAGTGTGATATCAACCTTAAAACATTTTATTGCCTATGGTATTCCTTCCGGGGGACATAACGGGAATGTTTCGGTAGCAACCGAACGTGATTTGTATGCAAATATACTTCCGCCGTTTCAGCAGGCAATTAGTGCCGGGGCAAAGTCGGTAATGACTTCTTATAATTCAATGAATGGAATTCCGAGCACTGCCAATCGCAGTTTGCTTACCGACCTGTTGCGCAATCAATGGAATTTTAACGGATTTGTTGTGTCCGATTTGTTTAGTATTGAGGGCATACATAGTTCGCATTTTGTTGCACCAACTATTTCGGATGCTGCAATAATGGCAGCCAATGCCGGTGTTGATATGGATTTGGGCGGAAGTGCATTTCAAAATCTTGTTGATGCTGTTAAAAACGGGACGATACATGAAACTGTTATTGATACAGCCGTATCCCGCATTTTACGTTTAAAATTTGAGATGGGCTTATTCGAAAACCCTTATGTTGACCCAAAAGCTGCAAAAAATAAGGTGCGAACAGCGGAGCATATACAGCTTGCCCGTAAAATAGCACAGGAGTCGATTGTTTTGTTGAAAAATAAAAACAATATCCTTCCTCTGGATAAAGCCTTGAAGAAAGTTGCCATAATTGGCCCGAATGCCGACAATGTTTACAACCTGCTAGGCGATTATACTGCACCACAGGATCCGGAAAATGTAAAAACAGTATTGGAAGGAGTTTTGACCAAAGTGCCGGCCGAAAATGTAAAGTATGTAAAAGGTTGTGCTATTCGCGATACTTTGCATACAAACATTAATGAAGCAGTAAAGGCTGCACAAAATGCCGATGTGGCAATTGTGGTTGTTGGAGGCTCCAGTGCCCGCGATTTTAAAACCAAATATATTGAAACCGGTGCGGCTATTGTGGCTGACGACCAGGTGAGCGATATGGAAAGCGGGGAAGGATTTGACCGTTCAACGCTTGATTTGCTCGGAAAACAGCAGCAATTGCTCGAAAAAATAAAAGCAACCGGTACGCCAATAATCGTTGTTTATGTGCAGGGACGACCAATGAATATGAACTGGGCTGACGAAAATGCCGACGCACTTCTTACGGCCTGGTATCCGGGACAGGAAGGTGGAGTAGCCATTGCCGATGTGTTGTTTGGCGATTATAACCCTGCCGGACGGTTACCGGTTTCGGTTCCCCGAAGCGTAGGCCAATTACCGGTGTATTACAACCAGTTGAATCCTGCGCCTCACGATTATGTTGAAATTCAGGCGGCACCTTTATTTGTTTTTGGTTATGGCTTAAGCTATTCTTCATTTTCGTATACCAACCTGAAAATTGAAAAGAACGGGAGATACAATTTCGACGTTTCTTTTACCCTTACCAATACAGGAAAATACGATGGAGATGAAGTTCCCCAGCTATACCTTCGCGATGAATATGCCTCAACGGTACAGCCCGTAAAACAATTGAAACATTTCGACCGTATTCATTTAAAAAAGGGAGAACGCAAAACGATTCATTTTAATATCAGTAAAAACGATTTGTCGATTATTGACCGGCAGATGAAAAAGGTAGTTGAATCCGGTGATTTTAAGGTAATGATTGGAGCCTCTTCAAACGATATCCGGTTAAAAGGAACAATTAAGGCAGAGTAGTTTTTGCCCGTACTAATCTTTAATCTATATAAATTAAGGGGAGCTCTACATCTGCATAAAAGAATAAAATAGCAAACAGCAGGAAACATAAAAGACATTTGTTTTCGGCTGTTTTCAACGTTTTAGCTATTCCTGACTTTTTTGTTTTTCTCTCTTAAAATTAAGTACGTAGTTTTTTGTTGGCGTTGTTTGGTTTTACTAATTCAAAAAAATATGATTTAATTTGTAGAGAGGAATTCTATTAACTTATGCATAAACAACCTAACAGACAAATAAGGTTGGAGAAGAAAACATTTCGACAACTTTTTGAAGAATATTATACCTCATTGTGTATTTATGCTAACTCAATACTTCATGATTTAGTACTTGCGCAGGATATTGTTAGCGATTGTTTTGTTCGTATCTGGGAGAAAAGAGCCGATATTCAAATTAAAACTTCAGTTAAACACTATTTGTTTTTGTCGGTTCGGAATGCAATATTTAGTTATTTGCGTTCTCCTGAGAACCGGAAGATTGATGCATTTTTAGTTATTGAACGATTAGAAGAGATTCCGGTTGAAGCAGATAATCCGGAACAAGACGCGGATATTCTTCGGGTCTTGGCATTGATAGAGCAACTCCCCGAACAACGAAAAAGAATTCTGAAACTGGCAACCTACGAAGGGAAAACCTATAAAGAAATTGCGGAGCAATTGGGAATATCGGTGAATACCGTTAATACTCAAATGTCGAGGGCATATCGTTTTCTGAGAGAAGAGCTTGGAAATTGATTTGTAGGAAACGCGGTAATAAAAACAACAACGATAAGCCTGTAACAATGCCCCGGGCTTTATTCTTCCAACCCGAATATTGAACAGCTCCTTTTGATGATACAAAAATTTGTTCTTTATGTTATAGAACACAAAAGAAATTTATTTTTTCTGTCACTGTCTTATCGGGTTATTGCGTCATTTTAAATGAACATTAAGTAAATATCAGGCGAATATTAAAATAATATATGGACAATAAAGATAATAACAGAATTTGGGAGTTATGTGTAAAACATATACACAATAGCCTCACAAAGGATGAAGAACAAGAATATAAGCAAATAAAAGACAGCCGGCCTGGGCGTGAGGAAATGATGCAGGTGAAAAAAATTTACAGGAAAACTTCAGCCGGTTTTCTGGTAAATGAAATTGATAAAGAAAAAAGCTGGCAATATATTATGCAGCAAAACAGCAAGAAGTTGCGTATCCGGAAAATAGTATACCCTGCGTTAAAATATGCAGCTGTTTTTGTTTTTGCATTATTGGTTGGCATTTCTGCTGCCCGATTGTTGCAGCCTGTAGATGAAACAACAAACCGGGTTGAAATGGAATGGGGGCAAATGGGAAAAATGACCCTTTCTGATAACTCAACCGTATGGATGAATGCCGGAACTGTATTGGAATATCCGAATCGTTTTGCCCGTAAAAAACGAACAATACACCTAAGCGGCGAAGCCCAGTTTAAAGTAACACACAATGATAATAAACCTTTCGAGGTAGTAACCGGAGCCGGTATTGTAAAGGTTTATGGCACAACATTTAATGTAGCTGCCTATGACGAGGATTCGGATTTAACCGTTACATTAATCGAAGGAAAAGTTGCCGTGGAAAATCCGAACGGACAACAATTAGCAATACTAAAGCCTTCAGAGCAAATCAGTATAAATAAAAAGAGTGGGCAGGCGGTCATTAAAAAGGTGAATACCGACTATTATACCAGTTGGATTAATGGAAAAATCTTACTCAATGAAACCAAACTGGCCAATCTTGTTCCGATGTTAAAACGATGGTATAATGTTGATATTCAGTTAGCCAATGCTTCGCTTGGCGAAATACAGGTGTCCGGCACTATATCACGCAATAAACCGGTTGACTTGTTTTTCAAGGTCTTGGAGGGAATGTGTGGTGTGCAGTATAAAATGGAAATGCATAATAACCAGAAAGATAAAATAATAATTTATAAAAAATAATTGCCTATGAGAATGAAATAAACGCTTAAAACACAAAAAAAGTACGGTGAAAGTGCCCACCACTTCCACCGTAAGGATGCTTTAAACAGTTGATTTAATGATTAAAACATTACAAATCTATGAAAAAAAACAACAAAAACTGTTGCCTTGGTTGGCAATGGCAAAAAATTTTATTAATGATGAAGTTCGCATGGATACTTATTTTTACCGGGCTTATGTCTGCAAATGCGATGAATTCTTACTCTCAGAACACCCGGTTAAACTTAAAAATGGAGAGTACCTCCCTCAAATCTATTTTAAATGAAATAGAAGCAAAAACAGGTTATAATTTCTTCTATAAAAACAATGAGATTGAAGCATTTAAAAAGCTCTCAATTGATGTTGAACAGGCTACTCTCTCAGATGTTTTAACCCGTTTGTTGAAGAACAAAGGGCTTGAATACAAGGTTTACGATAAGTATATCCTAATCCGCGAACAGGGGCAGGATATGTCGGATCCAAATGTACAGGAGAAAAAAATTAAGATATCCGGACATGTTACCGATAAAGACGGCGCTCCTTTACCCGGAGTAACGGTATTAATAAAAGGAACTACTATTGGTACAATTACCAATGGTGATGGAAAATTTACTTTTGATGTTCCGGACAAAAAAGGAACAATCCTTTTCTCTTTTGTAGGTATGAAACCCCAGGAATTTCCGCTTGCTTCACAAAACTATTTTAAAGTAGTGATGGAAGATGAAGCCATTGGTTTAAATGAAGTTGTGGTAACGGCTCTTGGTATTGAGAAAGAAACAAAGTCGTTAACCTACAATGTGCAAAAGATTGATGCGCAGGAGATTTCTGCCGTAAAGGATGTTAACTTTGTTAATGGACTTGCCGGGAAAGTTGCGGGTGTTACAATTAATTCGAGTTCGTCAGGTATTGGCGGAGGTGCAAGGGTTGTAATGCGGGGAACAAAATCTATTTCGGGAAATAACAATGCACTGTATGTGGTTGATGGGGTACCCTTACCGAACCTGTTCGGCAGTCAGCCTGATGACCAATATTCGGGGGCAGGACAAACCGGTGACGGAATGGCCAACTTTAATGCCGATGATATCGAATCAGTTTCGGTACTAAGCGGATCGGCTGCAGCTGCGTTGTACGGATCGGCTGCGGCCAATGGTGTGGTACTTATTACTACCCGGAAAGGTTCTGTTAATAAAACACGACTGAGTTATAATAATAATGTAACCTTCTATTCTCCTTTTGTATTACCTAAGTTTCAGAATAAATATGGCTCAGAATCAGGAGAATGGTACAGCTGGGCCTCTGAAATGTCAACACCTTCGTCTTATGATGTAGATGATTTCTTTCAGACCGGGTATAATGTAGCACATACCGTAAGCCTCTCTACCGGTAATGAGAAAAATCAAAGCTATTTTTCGGTTGGTACAGTAAATGCACGCGGTATTATCCATAACAACGATTTAGACCGTTATAACTTTTCGGCACGTAATACAACCAATTTGCTCAACAATAAACTAACGATTGATTTTAGTTTCATTTATTCTAAAATCAAAGAACAAAATATGTTGGCACAAGGCGAATATGCCAACCCGCTGGTGCCTGTTTATCTTTTCCCTCGTGGCGATGATATTGCCAAGTATCGATACTATGAGCGGTATGATGTCGACCGTAATATAAAAGTTCAATACTGGCCGATCAGTGATAATGGCCTTTCGATGCAGAATCCTTATTGGATTACCAACAGGAATATGTATAATAACGGGAAAGACCGCTTTCTGGCCAGTGGCTCTGTTAAATATAAAGTAGCTGACTGGATTAATATTTCAGGCCGTGTAAAACTGGATAAGAACCTGAAAGAATCAGAGAAAAAAATGTATGCATCTACTTTAACCGTTCTTTCTGAAAATTCGGATAAAGGTGCTTATATTGAAAATAATAGCCATACCACACAGATTTATGCCGATGTAATGCTTAATATTAATAAGTATTTCGCAGCTAAAAAATGGAACTTAACCGCAACTTTCGGTGCCAGTTTATTGGATTTGAAACATGAGGAAAACTCTTTTGGCGGGGGATTACTAACCATTCCTAACCTGTTTACGATTAATAATGTTGATGTTACAGGCAAATTAACTTACAAGGACAATGACTATCACGACCGGACAAATTCTGTTTTTGCAACAGCATCTTTAGGATATCGCGGAATGGTTTATCTGGATGGTTCATTGCGTAACGACTGGCTTTCGGCCTTAGCCGGAACAGATCATTCTTCCATCCTTTATCCTTCGGTTGGAACATCTTTTATTTTAACCAACATATTCGGGCTGCATTCCAATATATTGTCTTATGCAAAAGCCCGGGTATCATACAGTGAAGTAGGTAATGCACCAGAACGTTTCAAGGCAATTACAACTTATTCTGTTAAAGGCGGGTTAAGTACAACCTCTTATTTCCCGATAACGGATCTGGCTCCCGAGCGCACACACTCATGGGAAGCTGGTTTAAACCTGGCATTCTTTAATAATAAGTTAACGCTTGATGTTACCGGCTATAAATCTTATACCGAGAACCAGCTCTTTAGTCCGGATATTTCTACTACTACCGGCTATTCGAAATTATATGTAAATGCAGGGAAAGTTACCAATAAAGGTATAGAACTGGCATTGGGTTTTAAACAACGAATTGGGAGCGTCAATTATAAATCAACCGTTCTGTGGTCATTAAACCGTAACCGTATCGATAAACTTCTACCGGAATATACGAACGAAGAACTTGGGGTAACCGTTCATCTGGACGAGATGGATGTTTATACGCTGGGCGGTGCCAAACAGCGTCTTACTGTTGGCGGCTCAATGGGAGATGTATATGTTAATACGATGCGAACAGATGAACATGGAGCTATTTGGATTAATTCCATGACTGGTGCGCTGGAAACCGATAAAACAAACTACGTTTATGCCGGAAATACAAACCCCAAGTATAATCTTAGCTGGAGAAATGAGTTTAACTGGAAGGGCTTCAATCTTGCGTTTATGCTATCGGCTCGTGTTGGAGGTATCGGGGTGTCAGCAACACAGGCTGTTCTCGATTATTATGGAGTATCCGAAGCTTCGGCAAATGCAAGAGATAACGGCGGGGTAACGGTGAATGGCCAGTCGATTGATGCACAAACCTGGTACCAGACTGTTGGGGCAAACGGGGTCGATTTTATTGGCTCAATGTATGTCTATAGCATGACCAATGTGCGTTTGGCCGAAACAACTCTAGGATATACTATTCCGGTTAAAAAGTGGGTCAATTTTGTTGACAATATGAAAGTTTCTTTGGTGGGGCATAATTTACTTATGCTTTACAATAAAGCTCCTTTTGATCCTGAATCGAGTGCAAGTACTGGTACTTACAACCAATGTATGGATTATTTTATACAGCCGAGTCTCCGGTCTTTAGGTTTTGCTGTTAACGTTACTTTTTAACTGATTAATAATTTTATGATGATAAAAAATATTTCATTATCAAATATTCTTTCACTATTCGTTACTGTTTTAATAGTGAATAGTTGTACCTCAAATTTTACGGAATATAATACCAATCCAAATGAGGCAACTGAAGACATGACCAACTGGGATAATGTAAAGACAGGCTCTCTTTTATTGCAAATCGAAGAAAATGTACTGGTTGTTGCCCAGGATGGAATAGGAACCGACCGCTATCAAACCGTTGAAGTAATGGGCGGAGACGGATTTGTTGGGTATTTTGGTTTTCCTTCGCCTTCGATAAATTCAGCAGGGCGTTACAATTGGCAAACTTCAAGCTGGTATGGCGATATGTTTACCACAAATTACGAAAAAACGATGAATGCATGGAAATCATTAAGGGAAGAAATCAATGATGACTCGGATCCTCGTTTTGCCCTGGCTCAAATCCTGAAAGTTGCAGCAATGCATCGGGTAACCGATACGTATGGACCTATTCCTTATGTACAATTCGGACAATCACAAGAGGTGGCTTACGATTCGCAGAAAGATGTATATTATAGGTTTTTTGAAGAACTGGATTCGGCAGTTACTATCCTTGACAGCTATGCTGCTGCCGGAGAAAAATTGTACTCGTCATGGGATTGTGTTTATAATGGAGATATTGAGGCTTGGATTAAATTCGCCAATACACTTCGTTTAAGGCTTGCCATGCATCTTGCTTATGTCGATGCCGAAAAGGCACAACAAGAAGCAGAGGCCGCAGTTGCCAATTCTCATGGTTTGATGACCGATGCTACTGATATTGCCGAATTACAACATATATACCCGATTGCTACCTACGAAAGCCCGTTGTATATTATTAATAGCTGGGATGACATTTGCATGGGAGCAACTCTTGAATCTTATATGAACGGGTATGAAGACCCCCGGAGAGCTGCTTTCTTTAATACCGGGTCTGAAGGTTCATACCAGGGAATTCGTGCCGGGATGGCCAGTACTGTTTCTAAAAGTAATTATACAACCGGACTGTTTTCTACGCCAAATGTAACAGCAACATCAAATGTGGTTTGGATGCGTGCTTCTGAATCTTATTTTTTGCGAGCCGAAGGTGCTTTGCGCGGATGGAATATGGACGGAAATGCAAAAGATTTCTATGAACAGGGAATTGAAATGTCTTTCGACGAAAACGGTGTGTCGGGAGGAGACTATATTCAAAATACGACTTTAATCCCGGCAGACTATACCGACCCTGTTACAACGGGGTATTCAAAAGATGCATTGGGAAGCATAACAATTGCCTGGGATGAGTCTGCCAGCTTTGAGAGCAACCTGGAAAGGATTATTACACAGAAATATATTGCACTTTACCCGGTTGGGCAGGAAGCATGGACTGAATTTCGCCGTACCGGATATCCTAAAGTGTTCCCGGTTTGTGTAAATGAAAGTAACGGTGGCTGTGTTGATACTGATATTCAAATCAGAAGATTGCCTTATCCTGTTGATGAGTATAATACCAATGCAACAGCATTAGAAGCCGGTATACAACTTCTGGGGGGTGCTGATAATGCAGGAACAAAACTCTGGTGGGATGCAAAATAGTTTTTTAAAAGAAGTGTTATTATGAAAAAATATTTAAATACAATACAATTTGCAGTTTTGTTCGTCGCATTTCTGCTGAGTGCTTGTGATACTGATATTGAAAGTGAGGTAATTCAGGAAAGTGAATCTAAAAGTGAAGCGTATTACCAAAATCTCAGGGATTATAAAAATACGGATCATGCAATATGCTTTGGGTGGTATGCCGGTTATACTTCCGAAAGTTCACCGTCATTAGGATTACATTTTACCGGCTTACCCGATAGTATGGATATTGTTAGTTTATGGTCAGTGGTTCCGTGCAACGATACTGCCTATGCAACCACTACCGGACCTTATAATCAGTTTTATTTGCCAACGGCTTATAAAGAAATGAATTATATCCGTGAAGTTAAGGGAACCAAGGTGGTTATGTGTAAAATTTGCCGGATTGGTTCTACTACATATCCCGAAACAGAAGCCGGAATTGAAGCTTATGCAATGCACCTTGTAAAATGTGTCTATCTTAATGATCTGGATGGACTTGACCTGGATTACGAACCGGAAGGCGACTGGCTGCAGGGAGAATATTTTACGAAATTTGTTGAAATACTTGGAAATTATTTGGGACCTAAATCAAATACCGATAAGTTGTTGATTGTCGATTTTTATAGTCAAAGGCCTCCCGAAGAAACAGAACCTTATGTTGATTATTTTGTGCGTCAATGTTATGGAACAAGATCTGCTGCAAATCTACAGACAAAATATGATGCAATTAGTAGTTGGTGCCCTCCTGAGAAATTTGTTGCAACAGAACAAATGGGATGGTACTGGGAAAACGGAGGTTTGAAATATACTGAAGCTGACGGGAATACTGTCGATTCATGGGGTAATCCGCTTTATTCGGTTATTGGAATGGCTCGCTGGAATCCGACACAGGGACGAAAAGGTGGATTTGGCGGTTTTTATTTTGAATATGAGTATAATACAACCAGGCCAGCAAACCAGTCGCTTGGGGATATTGAAAGTACGCCAATTCCTTACTATAGTTTGCGCCGCGGAATTCAGGAACAGAATCCGGCTGCAGCTGATTAATTTTCGAATGATATAAACATTTTAAAAATTGAAAAAAACAATGAAAACATATCTGGTTTTTAGCCTTGGGCTTATCATTTTTATAATGTCTGCCTGTAAGGATACAACAGAAGTTGGAGACGGCCTGCTGATGACAGGAACAGAATCCAACAGTCTTGTCAAATTTGCAATTGATGAAAATTCTACAGATTATGCGGTATCGGTAACATCTACTTCGTTGGTAGGAAGCGATGTAACAATAGATATTGAAGTTGATACTACTCTGGTTGCTACATACAATAGCAAAATGGGAACGAGCTATTATCCGATACCGGATGGAGCTTGTAAACTTTCAGAAAGCGAAGTTGTTATTAGTTCTGGGAAATCCATTTCTTCGGCATCAACGGTTTCTATTACTGATGAAACAAATTTTGTTCCCGGAAGGGTTTACCTGATTCCGGTAACAATAAAAAGCACATCGGGTAATATTGAAATCATTGAAGCCAATAAAACCATTTTTCTGAAAGTATCCAGAACCCTAAAATTTTATGCACCTAATGTTGCCAATTCAAAAATGGCTTACCAGTTTTTATTGCCGGATCCGATTAGTTCTTTGCCGGTATACACATGGGAAGTTAAAATTTATGCCACAAAATTCAGATCTGCAAGTGCTTCAGGAACAACGCGTGTATGCTCTTTTGGCGGAAACGAATCTTCGGTTGAAGGCGGGGCAATCAATGACGGAGGCTTTAAATGCGACCAAAACTTACTTCGTTTTGGAGAAGGAACCGATGATCCTAATGTTTTGCACATAACAACCAAGCAGGGAAAAATGTCGGCCAATACTCCTTTTGACCTTAATACATGGTATGCTGTTGCTCTTGTAAACGATGGAAACACTTTAACGCTTTATATTAACGGGGAAAAAGATAATTCCATATCCGTAAGTCCTTATGAATACTCACTTTATGGAGTGCAAATTGGGATGCCCTCTTCCGGTTATCAATCTTCTCAGCTTTTTTATGGCCGTTTGAGTGAAATGCGCCTGTGGAACAGAACCTTATCAGCACGTGAAATCAAAGCAAATGTATGTGGCGTTGATCCTTCAACAACAGGACTGCTGTCTTATTGGCGAATGAATGAAGGTGAAGGAACAGTTTTTTACGATTTATCTCCGTCAGGACGTGATATCAGCTATAAAAATGGAATTACCATTGATTGGACCTATGATGATACCAATAAATGTGTTGAATAGCGAATTATTAACGAATAAAATATTTAACGATGAAACAGCCCATGGCTGAGATAATAACTGAGGCACATACATGCATGACTGATATTTTATCTCACCCAACAAACGGGCTTCATAAAAATTTAGACAGATGAAACGACCATGAATTTTAACATTTTAAAATACACTCACAAAAATGATTAAAATTCATCGGGAGTTACATCTTATACCAAATAAATAAACAATTTTAATAAGATGAAACCAATATTAAATTTTTTATATATTTCAATTCTTATTGTTGCTTTGGCTTCATGTTCTGAGGACGATGATGATTCGGCTTCTCTTGCGGTTATGGAGATGCCCCAATCTGAAGCAATATCTCTGACCAGTGTAATTGATTCAGGAGGTTATGTATATGAGTATAGTTTGAAACTGGATAAAGCAACATCATCTAATTTTATATTTAAAGTTAAAGTAGATGAAGATTTAGTTGACGAATACAACAAAAACAATAGCACTTCTTATGAAATGATGCCCTCAACCTTGTATTCATTAACAAGGGTTGATGGTGTTATAAAAGAAGGAGAGCTCGAATCGAATACACTGTCCGTGGCTTTTAATGCAGTATATGGGCTTGATAGTGGAGCGGTTTATCTGCTTCCGGTGGTTGCTGTTCCCGAAGGAAGTTCGGTTGATTTGGTTGAAACAACCGAACAAGCCGTTTCTTATTTTATCTTTAAGGTCGACGGTAATTTTGATAATATTTCCGGACTTGATATGAGTACTTATTCTTCGGCAATGTACACCTCGCTTTATTTCCCGGATGACGAAGTGGTTACGATTGACGAAAATACTCATACTTTCGAGGTGTTGGTTTATCCTTATAACTGGCATAGCGGAACAACTTATATCGGTTCATGGAAAGGAAAAGATTTGAATAATAATAATGAATCATTCCGTGGTTGTGAATTACGAGTAAGCGGAACAGCTGGTGCTACTGCTATTGGTAACCGTCAGTGTGATTTAACAAAAGCTTCAAGCAATGTTACACTTCCGGCTAATCAGTGGTCTTTAATTACTGTGACCTGCGATGGAACACAAACAGGCCAGAGCTCAGAAGTTGCCTATCGATTATACATTAATGGCGAGTTAGTTGCTTCGGCTGCACCAACCAAACGTTATGGCTCTTCTTCCAAACAGGGATTTAAGGTGGGATATACCATAAATGGAATGCAATTTGGCTATCCTTCTTCTTCTTATTATTTCGATGGATTAATTTCTGAAATTCGTATGTGGAAAGGATGCCTGACCGAAGATGAGATTAAAGCGAATTTGCGGGAAGTGCAATCTCCTTCTTCTGATAAAATGTACGGCTATTGGAAATTAAATGAAGGTAGTGGTAATATTTTGTACGACAGTTCCGGTAATGGACGGAATATGGAATTTTCCGAATCATCGACTGTGGTTTGGGGAGCTGCAATCAATAATCTCCCCACAAAATAATCATACTTATTTTATATTCTTTTATATTACCCCCGGTTTTTCCCGGGGGTAATAAAAACTGGAAATGACAGGGACTTTTACTTTTTATAAATATTTTTGTCGGATTTGTAAGGTGTTTTCAGGATATAAAACAGCATTTATACCAATAAACAATTTAATCAGATGAGAATTCTTTTATTGATAAGTCTTTTTATTTTTGCAGAATTTCCTCAAAATAAATCAGTGCTTCTTTTTGAACATCCCGGATGGGATTTCGGACGCATATCAGATAAGCACGGAACGATTAGCCATGAATTTTGGTTTGAAAATATATCGGAAACTCCCGTTATTATCGAAGATATAGTTCAAACATGTGGCTGCCTGGTTCCAACTTATAATAAAAAAACAATAATGCCCGGCGAAAAAGGAGTTATTACGGTTGTTCTTGACCCTAAAAAGGTTTCGCCCAGGGTAAATAAAAACATTAAGGTAATATGCAATACCGGCAAACTGGTGTATCGATTAACAATAAAAGGATTTGTTGACCATGCGTTTAATTTGAAAAAAGATTTTCCTTATGAAATATCAGGGCATATTCGTGTCGATAGATTAACAATAAACTTTGGAGAGTTACAGCAGCATGAAAGCCGAAAAGAACAAATCATTCGGGTTGCAAATCTTTCCGACAAAAAGGTGCAATTATCGTACAGGCAAGGCCGGAAGAGTGGTTGTTTAACTGTTTCTATTCCATTGATGTTAGCACCACGGGCTATTGGCGAAATAAAAATTACAGCATTGGCGAATAATGATTTTTATGGCTCGTTTACGGATAAACTGGAAATTGGAGTAAATTCAAAGAAGTATCGACAAATACAGGTTTATGGCACAGCTGTTGACGACATGAGAGGTGTTAGCCTCACTAATGGCCCTAAATTTGAAAGTTCACAGAGTTATTTTAATTTAGAAGAAATTAAATTAAACCAAACAATAACCCGTCGTTTAACACTAAAAAATACAGGAAAAGAAAAGCTTATTATTCGAAAAATAGAATACAAAGGAAAGGTTAGCTCCGATTTAACTGCTCCGTTGAGTCTTTCTCGTGGAGAATCGAGAAATGTAATATTAAAAGTTACGCCTGATAAACTTCGTCCATTAGATGCCCGGGTGAAGTTTATAACCAATGATCCAGGGAGTCCTGTACATGTTGTCATGCTAGAGGCAACAATCTCAAAAGAATAATTATTTTCAAACAAAGATTAAATAAAAATTATGGCATTTTTAAAGTACAAATTTTTCTGTGTATGTTGTTTTATCCTTGCTATCCTTTCGTGCAGTTCAGAGAAAACGCCTAAAAAAATTAACGTAAAAATTCTTTCTTCAGAGTTTATCTATGATACGGCTTCTTTTCCGCAGTGTCATGCTTCTACTATTGTTGAAACCGGGAGAGGATTGCTTGCTTCCTTTTTTGGCGGAACCCACGAACGCGCTTCTGATGTTTGCATTTATACATCACTAAAAGCAAACGGCAAATGGACCGCTCCACGCGAAGTTGCAGACGGTTATGTAAACGATACCTTGTCGCTGCCTACATGGAATCCGGTTTTGTTTAACATTGGTAAACGCTTATACCTTTATTATAAAAAAGGGCCAAGCCCTTCAGAATGGTGGGGAATGTCCATGTATTCAGAAGATAACGGGAAAACCTGGTCGAAGCCGGTGAAATTTGAAGATAGCTTGCTCGGGCCAATAAAAAATAAGCCCGTGAAACTAAGCTCCGGAACAATTCTTAGTCCTTCAAGCATCGAATACAGTCCTGATTTATGGAAAACACACATCGAAAGATCAACAGACAATGGACTGACCTGGGAAAAAATAGATATTGCTTCTGATGATTCCATCAAAATTATTCAGCCAACTTTGTTGATTCATCCGGATAAGAGTATCCAGGCTTTGTTGAGGAGTAATCAAAATGTTATTATGGAAAGTTGGTCGTACAATGACGGGAAAACCTGGTCGGAAGTACTACCTACTACTGTTTTAAACCCAAATTCGGGAATTGATGCCGTAACAACAAAATCCGGTTTGTTTTTGCTTGTTAATAACCCGATGAAGAGCGGGAAAAGCTGGGATGTTGGCCGAAACAAATTATATCTTTATGCTTCGAAAGACGGCAAAAAATGGATCAAAATTTATGAACTCGAAAATCAAAAAGAAGGCGAATTCAGTTATCCTGCTATTATTCAGGGAAAAGATGGAGTTATTCATATTACCTATACTTATAATAGAGAAAAAATTAAACATGTAAGCCTTATTGTTAACGAAGATTAGTGTAATTTTTGGTTTAATAGGAAATAGTAAGGGTTTATATGAAAAAGAGATGGTTTTTTTTAGAACTGTCTCTTTTTGATTTTATGCTACATTAAAAAATGATGACTGTGTAACAAAGTTTCTTTAGTCTATCGGCATTATTAAAAATAAAGTAAGCAGGCAGCATCCTGTCCCACTTTTTTAAGTGAGCCGAAATTAGCTCTTGTATTAATACATTGATTTCGTATCTTTTTATATTTTATAGCCTCTAAAATGTAGTAATGCTTTGTCTTTTAGAGTAATAGAGTGAGTGAGCAAGAAACAGCACATGATGAGATAATAATGAGGCGCACAGAAGCATGACTCTTATTCCTTTTTTACATAACAAATGGGCTGCACAAAATTAAGACAGATGAAAGATGAAAAATATTCGAACAAAAGTTCTATTTTTGTTCCAACATATTTTTGTTTTTACAAAATTTCAACATAGCTGAAATTTTGAAATGCAATTAACCTAAACAAATGTATCTGAAACTAATCATCTAAACAGAGAACAGAAATGGAGGCTCCTTTTCATGATGAAATATTGCTGGAAGGGCTAAAAGAAGGCAATGTGAAAATATTCGATTATTTATTTCATTATTATTATTCCGGATTGGTTGTGTTTTCTTCTCGTTTTGTAGAAAATGCCGAAGTTGCAGAAGATATTGTTCAGGATTTTTTTTTCAAACTATGGATAAACCGACGAAAGTTGGTTATTCGGCAATCCCTGAAAAGTTATTTCTTTTCAGCAATAAAAAACAGAAGCATTGATTTCTTAAAACGCGAGAAAAATGGCAAAAAGGTTAAGACCGAGATTGCATATATACAAGAATCAGACAATGAAAACCTATTTGTGGAAAGCGAACTGGAGGAACTAATAAATAATGCCATCGAAAAATTACCCGAAAAGTGTAAGCACATTTTTCTGATGAATCGTTTTCAAGGTATAAAACCCGCAGAAATTGCTGAAATAGAACACATATCCGTGCGTACAGTTGAAGGGCATATCGGGAAAGCAATTCGTTTGTTACGTAGCGAGTTATCACCTTATTTGCCTGCATCCTTAATTTTGATTTTGCTTAAAGACGGCATGAACTTTTAGGCCTTCTTTTTCTTATAAATATTTTACATTTAAAAACTGCCTCAACCCCCCAAATTCATTTTTTTTTCGGATTGAACACGTATAAATTGTTTTTCAGTCGTCTTATTAAAGAATAATGTAAAAATGAAAAATTCTAACGATAACCAAATAATGAGTGACGATTTTTTAGGCCGGTATTTAACCGGAGAAATATCTGATGATGAAATAAAACGACTAAAGAATCAAACTCTGTCAACAGGAACGCAACACGAAGAACTTTCTAATATCAAAAAAGTTCTTAAATATCTCGAAGATTTAAAGCAAATGAAACAGGTGGATGCATCTGGTGCACTTAAGCTTGTAAAAAACAGATTCGGGAAAAACAAAGAGAAAAATGGATGGCTGTATTATTGGCAAAAAGTAGCAGCAGTATTGATATTTCCATTAATTATTAGTTTTCTTTTCTTTTATATGAATAACCAGTCCAAATTCCGGAGCACAGAGTTATCCTATAACGAAATTTGTACGCCAACCGGGGTGCGTTCTACTTTTAATCTTCCGGATGGAACTAAAGTGTGGTTAAACGGAGGCACTAAAATTAAATATCCACTGGCTTTTGTAGGAAAAGAAAGACGGGTTAACCTAACCGGGGAGGCTTATTTTGAAGTGGCAAAAAATAAAGAAAAACCATTCATCGTTAATCTGGGAAAGCTGAATGTCCAAGCTGTAGGAACCGCTTTTAATTGTATGGCATATCCTGGTGAGAACTTTATCGAAACAACATTAACAGAAGGAATTGTTAAAGTAACCAGAGAGGGAAGTGGCAGTAATAGTAAAGGATACCTGCTAAATCAGGGACAGATTTTGACCTATGATGTTAAATCAAATCATTTTTATCAAAGCCGTGGGGATTTGGAAAAACACATTGCCTGGAAAGATGGAAAATTTGTGTTCCGGAATGACCCTTTAGAAATCGTTTGCCAGAAATTAGGCCGATGGTTTAATGCTGATATTCAGATAAAAGACAAGGAACTAAACAAGAACTCATTTACCGGAACATTTCGGGAACAGGGCTTAAATGAAATTCTTGATTTAATTAGTATAACATCACCTATTAGTTATACAATTGGGAAAAGAAAATTAAATAATAATGAATATGAACAATTAAATGTGATAATACAAAATAAACATAAATGATATATACTCAATGCCGATAGATTTCCGGGAATTTTTAGACGAACTTATTTTTTCTTTTTCAATTCAAAGTTTTTCGGTATAGCCTTAGTTCCTGTTTAACTTTCTGATGACGAAAAAGGAAAAAACAAAGGGGATAAAAAAACGGAAAGCTATTGGTTTTGCATATAAAATCAGGAAGTGCGGGAACACTTCCTGATGGTAATCAACAAACGCTCAAAAGAGCATAAGTCTAATTTTAAGTAAAACTTTTCAAATCTATGAAAAAAAAATTACAATTAAATCGACAGGTGGATGTATGCATTCCATGTCGAAAAATTTTACTTGTTATGAGAGTTGCATTGTTTCTATTTTTCTTGTCATTATTTCAAACTTTTGCATCTAATGGATATAGTCAAAATGCGCAAGTTTCATTAAATTTTAAGAATGGAGAAGTACGGGCGATTTTAAGTTCAATTGAAGAACAAACCGGTTACTTTTTTCTTTACAACAACAAATTGGTTAATGTCGATCGGAAAGTTACGGTACAGTGTAAAAACAAAAATCTTGAAAATGTACTGTCTCAAATTTTCTCAGGAACCGATGTTGATTTTGTAGTCAAAGGACGTACAATTGTTCTTACGAATCAATTAGCACAACCAATAAAGGTTTCGGGTGTTGTTACCGATAAGGATGGTTTGCCTTTACCAGGAGTTACGGTAATTGAAAAAGGAACAACGAATGGTATTATAACCGATTTTGAAGGGAAATATTCATTAAATGATATTTCAGGAGATGCAGTTTTGGTTTTTTCTTTTGTTGGGATGAAACCACAGGAGATAGCCGTTAATAACCGCAAGGAGATCGATGTGATTATGAAAGATGAAAGCGTTGATATTGAAGAGGTTGTTGTAACAGCTCTTGGTATTGAAAAAGAGGCGAAAACACTAACTTACAATGTCCAGGAGATAAAAGCAAAAGAGATTGTAGGAGTAAAAGATGCCAGTTTTATGAATAGTTTGTCAGGAAAAGTTGCCGGAGTAAACATTAATGCCAGTTCTTCTGGAATTGGTGGTGGTGTAAAGGTTGTAATGCGTGGTGCAAAATCAATTTCAGGAAATAACAATGCATTGTATGTTATTGATGGTATTCCAATGCCTTCATTGCAAACAACTCAGCCTTCCGATTATTATACCGGCATGGGACAAAGTGGAGATGGAGCTTCGATGCTTAACCCTGAGGATATTGAATCAATGTCGGTATTGAGTGGAGCTGCGGCTTCTGCTCTTTATGGTAGTGAAGCTGCTAATGGTGTTATAATGATTACCACCAAAAAAGGGACTGCCGACAGAATGAATGTAAGCTACTCAAATAGCACTTCTTTCTTTTCTCCTTTTGTTACACCTGAATTTCAGAATACTTACGGAGCATCTACCGGCTCATTACAAAGTTGGGGAACAAAATTATCTGCTCCCAGTAGTTATGATCCTATGGACTTTTTTCAACCAGGTTGGAATGTGACGAACTCGCTCACTATTAGCAACGGAACAGAGAAAAATCAAACTTTTTTTTCGATGGCGACTACTAATGCCGAAGGCATTGTTGAGAATAATACACTTGGCAGATATAATTTTAGCATTCGAAACACTTCCGATATGTTGCACGATAAGTTGCATTTGGATTTGAGTGCCAACTATATGAATATTCGTGAACAGAATATGGTTTCTCAGGGGCAGTATTTTAACCCAATTGTTGCTACTTATCTGATGTCGCCCAGCTATAGTTTAGATACTTACAAATTATTTGAAATGTACGACGAAAGCCGTGGCTTTAAAACACAATACTGGCCCTGGGGAAATATGGGGATCGGAATGCAAAATCCATATTGGATTATTAATCGCGATAATTTCATAAATCATAAAAATCGTTTTTTGATTAGTGCCGGATTGAGTTATAATATTGCTAAAGGCATTACATTGGGGGCACGTGCTAAAATGGATTATACTTCAGCTATTTATGAGAAAAAATACTCAGCCTCTACCGATGCTATTTTTGCTCAAAAGTATGGTGCTTATTATAAAGATGACGAATCAACCCGTCAGATTTATGGCGATATGATGTTGAGTATCGATAAATATTTTGGTGACATCTCATTGACTGCTAATGCTGGAGCCAGCATAAAAGATGTTGTTTATGGTTTGTCAGGAGTTGGAGGTGATTTGAATTCGGTTGCCAATAGTTTTACGCTTTTAAATCTTAACCAAGATAATGCGGAGTTTTCACAAGATGATTATCACGATCAAACACAATCGATTTTTGCCACTGCACAAATAGGATGGAAAAGTAAATTATATGTTGATTTAACAGGACGTGTGGATTGGTCATCAGCTTTAGCCTGGACTCAAAAAGATAGATTGGCTTATGGTTCAGTAGGACTTTCTGCTATTTTAACTGATTTGCTTCCCATTAAAAATGATGTGCTTTCATTTCTAAAAGTTCGTGGTTCTTATAGTGAGGTGGGGAATGCACCAACTCGTTATATTGCTTATCAAACTTATCCTTATGAATCTGGAACTCCGACTTCAACTACGACTTATCCGAATAATGATATTTTGCCGGAACGTACCCGTTCTTGGGAAGTAGGGGTGCAATCACACTATTGGCAGGAAAAATTAGAGATTAGTGTATCATTGTATAAAACATCTACATTTAATCAATTGTTTAATCCTTCTCTTTCTGCTTCTTCCGGTTATACTTCTATTTATATTAACGGGGGGCAAATCGATAATAAAGGAATTGAGGTTAGTTTAGCAGTGAAACAGCCTCTTGGTTCGGTAAAATGGAGTTCTTCTTTTACATACAGTTTGAATCGCAATAAGGTTAAAAAGTTGTTGAAGCTAACTGAACTTTCATCGGGGCTTACGGTTGAACAAGATATACTAGATGTAAGCGGAATTGGTAATGTAATCTCTCGACTGACCGAAGGTGGAGCAATAGGAGACCTTTATGTAACAGCACTGAAGACAGATGAACATGGATATATTGATGTGGACTATGTAAACAACACTGTCTCGGTTGATAAAAATGCAGGAGAACGTGGTGACGGCTGGATATATGCAGGAAATTCTCAGCCTAAATATACCATAGGATGGCGTAATTCTTTCAACTGGAAGGGGGTTACACTCGGATTTCTGGTTAATGCCAGAGTTGGTGGAATAGGAGTATCAATGACACAAGGTTTGATGGATGCTTATGGAACATCAAAGAAATCGGCAGATGCTCGTGATGCAGGAGGAGTAATGATTAATGGATATCTCGTTCCTGCGGCTCAGAAGTACTATCAAACTGTTGGGACGGGAGCCAGTTCAAGGTATGTATATAGTGCAACCAATGTTCGTTTGGCTGAACTTACTTTAGGATATGACCTCCCCGTAAGGAAATGGATTTCCTGGATACAGGGAATGAACGTGGCATTTACCGGACGTAACCTTTTTATGTTCTACTGTAAAGCTCCGTTTGATCCGGAGTTAACTCCAAGTACCGGGACTCACTTTAGTGGTATGGACTATTTTATGTTACCAAGTTTGCGTAACCTTGGTTTTTCTGTAAAACTTAACTTTTAAAGGCCTATTAAGATGAAACAGATGTTGAAATATTTAAAAATGATAAGCAGTGTCTTTTTTTGTGGAAGCTTGCTTTTTACTTCCTGTACCGATCAATTTGAAAAATGGAACACCAATCCAAATGAAGTAACACCTGATCAACTGAATCAGGATAACCTGAATACGGGAGCATATTTTACGCAAATGGAAAAAGGTGTATTTATTGTAGGCCAGGATCTTGGTGGAGAATATCAGATTACGGAAATGTTAACGGGAGATATTTTTGCCAGTTATATTGCCAATATAAATACTTATAGTTATACCTCAGTTCATAATAGTCATTATAAACTTTATCAAAATTGGTATAATGCTCCTTTTGCCGATGCTTATAAGTATATCATGCAGCCGTGGAAGTCAATTGTCGATGTTACCGACGAAAGTTCCCCTGCCAGAGCTATGGCTACTGTTATAAAAGTATTAGGAATGAGTCGAATTACAGATATGTATGGTCCTGTTCCTTATAGTAAATTTGGAACATCAACCGAAGTTGCTTACGATAGTCAAAAAGATGTATACTATAAATTTTTTGATGAATTGGATCAAGCTATTGATGTGTTAACTACTTATAGTGAAAACAATACGGCTGCATACATGGCTGATTACGACTATATTTACAGTGGAAATACTTCTAAATGGATTAAATTTGCGAATACGCTTCGTTTGCGTTTGGCCATGCGTATTTCTTTTGTTGATGAAACAAAAGCAAAAATCGAGGCTGCTGCTGCCATTGATCATAGTTATGGCTTGATGTCTTCTTCTGACGATTCAGCGATTTTGCACCAAACATCTTCGTTTTCATTCATTAATCCTATTTGGGAAGTAAGTGAAAGCTTTCAGGACATGCGAATGGGAGCTACTATGGACTGTTACCTGAATGGGTATAATGATCCTCGCATTTCTTGCTACTTTCGTACAGCTAATAATGATGGTGCTTACCATGGTGTTCGTAATGGTATGTCGAATCTAAGCAAAGACAGTTATGTTGCTGCTGCTTCCGGTATTAATATTGCTTCCGATGATAACATGCAATGGATGACAGCTTCCGAAGCTTACTTTCTTTTAGCCGAAGCCGCATTACGTCTGGAGCTTGGTTCTGAATCTGTTCAAAGTTACTATGAGCAAGGCATTCGTACTTCTTTTTCACAATGGGAAGCTTCGGGGGTAGATGCTTATATTGCAAATAGCGATAGTTTGCCTCTTGATAAATATCAGGATCCTGTATCTTCTTACGGAGGAACAACCTCTGCAAGTGATCTTTCTCAGTTATCTCCTGCATGGGACGATGATGCCGGAAATGAAGTGAAATTAGAACGTATTATGCTACAGAAATGGATTGCGCTTTTCCCTAACGGGCAAGAAGCATGGAGCGAAATGCGCAGAACAGGTTATCCGGGGTTTATTAAAATTTATTCTTACAGTGGTGTAACCGAAGTTTCCAGTGGCGAATTGATTAGTAGACTTAAATTTCCTACAACAGAGTATTCTAACAACACGGAAAATGTAAATGCAGCCGTGTTGCTTCTGAACGGGACTGACATTGCAGGAACAAAACTCTGGTGGGATGTACGATAAAAAACAGATGAATAATAAACAAAAAAATAATATGATTATGAAAACGATCAGATATCTATTAGTACTTGTAGTAATAGGCTCGTTGATGTATTCATGTGATACCGACATAGAAGAAGAAATAACGCAGGCTCCCTATACTTACAGTGATTTATATTATCAGAATTTGCGCGATTTCAAAGCCAGTGATCACTCTATTTCTTTTGGATGGTTTGCTCAATATGGCGCACAAAATTCAATGGCTGTGCGTTTTTTGGGGTTGCCGGATAGCCTTGATATTTGTTCTATGTGGGGAGGTATTCCTGCAAAAGAAAATACAGATATTTGGGAAGAAATCCGATTTGTGCAAAAGGTGAAAGGAACTAAGATGCTGGCGGTTGCCATTACGCGTATTGATGCTGAAAGTGATGATAAAGACTTTAAAATTGCATACAACGAAGCAAAAGCAATGCCCAGTGAAACTGCAAGAGACTCAATTGCAAGAGACTCTGCCATTAACTGCTCCATCGAAATGTATGCCGAATACTTTCTTGATCAGGTCTTCGAAAATGATCTCGATGGCTTTGATGCTGACTACGAACCGGAAGGAGACTTTTTATACGGGGACTACTTTATCTACTTTATGAATCATTTAGCAAAATACCTAGGGCCTAATCCTAATATTACTAAGGAAGAACGTTTGGCGCTTATTCAGGAAAGATATGGTAAGGATATAACAGATACCGATAAGATGCTTTGTGTCGATGCTCCTAGCGATCCTTCATCTTCGTTGTATGATATATGTAATTATTACTTTAAGCAGGCTTATAGTGGAGGTACTTATTCCGGATGGCCGATAGAAAAGGTAGTTTTTTGCTGTAATATGGGAGATAACTGGCAAGGGACGATGTCTACAATGTATGAGCAGGCTCGCTATCAACCTTCAACAGGACGAAAAGGTGGATTTGGGGCTTTCTTTATTCATCGAGACTATAATGTACACGAGAATAATCCTACACCATACGGACGTTTTCGCGAGTGCATTCAGATTCAGAATCCTGCAATACGCTAACTAATCAAAGCTAAAAGAAATGATAGAAATGAAACAGCCCAGGGCTGAGATAATGACTGAGGTACTGGTGATCATGACAGCTGTTTTATCTCATATAACAAATGGGCTACAAAAAAAATAGACAGATGAGAAATTTATATAAAAACATACTATTGGCAGGGATGTTTGCGCTTTGGGTTGTGGGCTTCTCTGCATGTGAAGACGATGAAATTTATGATTTTCCCGGAGATGAATATAATCGTGTATATATGTTGGATAAATCAACTGAATATAAGGTTGTGCAAACTCCTATAAGCACTATTAGTAGTGTCGATTTTGAAACTTTTTTGAAATGTACTCAAAAAGCCAGTGAAAACATAAAGGCTACAGTAGAGGTCGATAATTCTTTGATTGATGCATTTAATAAAGAGAATGAAACCAGTTATGAAGCAATGCCATCATCTGTTATTCAAATAGAAAATGCAACGATGACCATTCCAGAAGGAGCAATGGCAGCTATTGATACATTAAGATTGAAACTAACGGATGATGAAACAGCACTGGAAGAGGTGAACAGTAAAAATGGTTACCTTATTCCTTTGCGTATTACAACAGCCGAAGGTGGAGAATCTAAGGTTAGTACAAATTTTTATACAACATATCTTATTGTAACGGTAACAGAAGATAATGTAAATCATGATGCTTCGGAAAGTGACATTACCGGCACATTGGTTTCCGATCAATCTGGGTGGTCAGCTACAACCAATGGTACTACATATTCATGGAGTAGCCCTGTTAATGCTATTTTTGATGGAAATAAGAGTACTTATTGCTACATAAGAGACAGCGGAGAAGACCTCTGTTTAGACATCAACATGGGAAAACAATATACTTTTGATGCCTTTACTTTTTATTATGGTTATAGTTGGAGTAGTTATGAATATGGTAGTTTAACCAGTGGTATGACTATTTATACTAGTGATGATGGAATAAATTGGAAGTCAGCTGGCGAAATAACTTCGTCCTCCAAAATTTGTGTATTCTATGCTCCTGTTACAACTCAATTCATTCGAATTGTTAATCCATATACAGGCTATACAAAAATTAAAGGAGGTATATTTAATGTTTATGAAAAATAGTTTTAGAATATTATGAAAAAATATATATTATTATCAATATCTGCTTTGCTAATTTGTATTGCAGGTTGTAAAAAAGGTGCCGATTATGCTGATGCCATATATGTAACAGGAACGTTATCTTCAAGTAATATAAAATTTCTTGTTGATGGTCAGTCAAGTATGGGACTTACTGTATCTTCTACTGCTAAAGCAGAAACGGATGTTAAGGTAAAAATAGAAGCAGAACCTGATTTGCTTGATGCGTTTAATACTTCTACCGGACGCAATTGTCAGTTCCCTCCTACAGGAAGCTATTCATTAGATGGTTCGGAGGTTGTGATTGAAGCAGGCAAATCAGTCTCGACTCAAATTGCTGTTAATGCAGATTCAGAACAATTACAGGAAGGGGTTTCTTATTGTATTCCTGTATCTATAAGCTCTGTAGATGGGGGCGATTTAGATGTTCTTGAAAGTTCTCGTACTGCATATTTAATGTTGACAAAAGTAATTAACATAAAGGCTGCTTATTTAGCGCGAAAAGGTTGTTTTGATATACCTAGCTTCAAGGGAGATGATAGCCCGGTAAAGAAGCTAAGTCAGATGACCCTCGAAATGAAAGTACTTCCCGTATCTTTTCCAACGAATGCGTCAAGTGCAAGCGGTATCAGTTCTCTTTGTGGTTGCGAGGAAAATTTTCTTTTTCGTTTTGGCGATGGTGCAGGTAATCCTACCAATAAATTGCAATTAGCGAAAGGGGCAATTTGGACATCTACAAATCCGGATGTGAAAAATTACTATGAGTCATGGGTTGATAAGGAATTTGAAACTGGGCATTGGTTGCATTTTGCTGTTGTTTATGATGGTCAGTATTTGCGTCTTTATCTTGATGGTGAACAAATTCATTTTATAGAAGTAGATAATGGAGGATTTATCAATTTGAGTACAGCTTATGGTGGGCATGCTTGGGATGATACTTTTGCCATTGGGCGTTCTGTAGGATATGCCCGTTATTTCGATGGTTATATTAGTGAATGTCGAGTGTGGAATGTCGCACGTAGCATTACGGAATTACAAGACGGAATTTGTTATGTAGACCCGACCAGTGAAGGTCTTATTTCATATTGGCGTTTCGATGGAGAAACACAAGATGACGGGACTGTTCTAGACATGACAGGACATGGATATAATGCTGTTCCTCATGGTACAATACAATATGTCGACAATCAAAAATGTCCATTCTAATACTTTAAGAAGGTAGATTTTAGTTAGTTAAGAAATTATATCCAAAGCTTCCGGTGTAAAAAAGCGGGGCTTTGGATTTTTCTTATTCTTTTCCAACACCCTCCAACTTCCCATAATACGAAATGCTTTGACGATTGGTGCTGGTTACACTTAATGTGCTGGAACCATTTGTGGAAATTTTAAAGGTGAAATTAATTTTGTCTGACTTATTTTTTGCACTAAACCGAATCAAATATCCGTCCCGTTTATCTGTCTGGGCAAAGTAATCGGTAATTGGAGTTTTAAATGTCATGGGTGATTCGCCCGAGCCATATTGAACAAAATATGCACGTCCAAAATAAGGAAGATATGAATTAACTGTGTCATTTTGTAAAACAACATTATAGTCTGTTGTTAATACTCTAACCGAGCCATTTGCAGGCAACATTTGAGATACACAAAATTGAAAGGTCTTTGAATCGACCAGTTTTCGGGTTTGTTTTTCAAGCATTGCTTTGTGTTCTGCTTTTTTTTCTTTTTTACTCTTTTTCTGTGCAGTAATTGTTGGTGTTAAAAGAGCCAAAAGACAAATGATTATAAGATGTTTCATCTGTATTAATTTTTGTGTTGCCCATTTGTTATGTGAGAAAAAATAACAGTCATACTCCTGGGGGCCTCAGTTATTATCTCAGCCATGGGCTGTTTTATTCGATTATATTTAAAGATTTACCACAATCATTTTCCTCAAAATTTATACCAATCATTTTGTCGTATTCAAAAAATAATAGAAAGCTTTTTTACTTTTGCAATCTAATTCCGTTTATGTAAATTGCTGCTCAATAATTCCGAAAATGAATAAACTTTTGATTTTATGCCTTCTCCTTGTAAGTGTCGCAGCGAGCGGACAGTATTTTAGTACAGGAGAAGACCCTTCGTCGATAAAATGGCGACAAATTAATACCGATAATTTTCAGTTGATTTATCCCGATTACTACGAAGCCGAAGCACAAAAATTGGCGCAAAAATTAGAAATTATATACCAGTATGGAGGTTATACATTGCAGCATAACCCCCAAAAAATATCGATAATATTACATACACAAACCATAACGTCGAATGGACTGGTAGCTTATGCGCCCAAGCGTTCTGAATTTTTTACAACTTCCGACCAAGCTATTTTCCCGCAAAACTGGCTGGATCAATTGGTGACACATGAATTCAGGCATGTGGTACAGTTAGATAAAATCAATACGAAGATGCCTGGAATATTGAAAATACTTTTGGGAGAACAGGGAACTGCCCTGATCTTTGGAGGGTATTTGCCCTGGTGGTTTATTGAGGGTGATGCTGTATCAACCGAAACCAGTCTTAGCCGTTATGGGCGGGGACGTTTCCCGTCATTTTTAATGGAACACCGGGCACAGGTTGTTGAAAAAGGAAAATATTCGTACGACAAAGCCTACTTGGGATCTTATAAAGACTATGTACCCAATTACTACAATCTGGGCTATTATCTTGTTGCCAATACACGTGCTCGTTATGGTGCTGATGTGTGGGAAAATGTTTTGACGCGGGTAGGGGAAAAGCCGTTTTCGTTAACTCCTTTCAATACTGCGCTGAAAAAGGAAACCGGGGTGGGCAAAGTTGGCCTTTACCATTCGGTTTTTGACAGTTTGGCGAATGTATGGAAAAAAGAGGACAGGGAATGGATATCGAAAAAATCGACAGTACTCTCACCGAAAAAGAAAACCTATACCAATTATATTTATAATTATTGGACCGATAAAGGCGAAATAATAAGTTATAAAACCAGTTATAAAACAACACCGGCTTTTGTAAAGATTGATCAACACGGAAATGAAAAGGTAATTTTTCATCCGGGAACTATTTTTGACGAATCAGTCTCGTATTGGGGAGAATGGATTATTTGGGCAGAGTCGGTTCCCAGTCTTCGCTGGACACACGGCGGGCGTTCCGAAGTAAAACTTTTGAATTACATAACGAAGGAAAAACGTCATCTTAAGCCAGAGTTTAAAGCTTTTGCCCCGTCACTTTCGCCCGGTTACACTAAGGTGGCCGTGTCCGAATCCGACTTCTCAGACAATTATTACCTTACAGTTTACAGTCTCGATTCCGGGAAAGTAGTTAACCGAATTCAGACCCCCGAAAATAATTATATTCTTTCTCCTGTTTGGTTAAATTCGAATGAAATAATTGCCATAGTCCTAACAAAAGCAGGGAAACGTATTGCTAAATTTAATTTGAAATCGGGGAAGTCTGAAATTCTTTTAAAACAAGATCTGGCAGATATAAAAGGGCTGGAAATAAAGAAGAATAAATTGTATTTTATTTCCAGTTTTTCGGGAAAAGATGCACTTTATTTTTATGATTTAAAAGAACATAAAACAATGCAGGTGTACAATCCCCGCTTTGGTATAGCACATCCGGTAGTTAGCAATAGGGGAGAGATACTTGTTAGTGATTATACTGCCGACGGATATCGCTTGTTGCGTTTAGACAATCAGAACAAAATAGCTGTAACAGATGTAGTCCGCGAAAAATATCCTTTGGCTGAAAGACTGGCCGGGCAGGAGCGGGGAGTGCCCGACTTATCGGAGACAGATACCCTAAAATACCCGTCGGAAAAATACGGAAAAGCCAAGCATCTGCTAAATTTTCACAGTTGGGCTCCTTTGTTTGTCGATCCCTACAATTACGATTTTCGGCCTGGTGTAAGCATTGCTTCTCAAAATAAGCTGGGAACAGCACAGACATTGTTGGGCTATAAATGGGATACTTCTGAGAGAACTGGAAAATTTTACGGGCGTTACATTTATCGGGGCTGGTTTCCCGTGTTCGATTTTGAGATTAGTACAGGAAAACGCGCTTCTCATTATTATAAAATTACGGAATATACGAATAAGCAAGGTGAGGTTGTGGCGAGGGATACTGCTCGTACCCGCTACCGCTGGAATGAGACTGAACTTGAGGGGACTGTACGCTTTCCGTTAAAATTAACGCGTGGCAAATATTATCGTTTGCTTCAGCCGGCTGTTAAATATAAACTCACCCGCTACGGAAACGACTCATCTACTCCCGATGCTTTTCCCGACGGAAACTATCAGTCGTTGGAGTATGTACTTTATTATAGCCAGTTATTGCGTGTTAGCGAGCAGGATGTTTGGCCGAATTTTGGTTTTATTTTAAAAGGAAATTATTCGCATTCGCCATTTGGAAAACAAAACGTAGGCGAGCTAACAGCAGGACAGGGATTTGTTTACCTGCCTGGTTTTATGGCTAATCATGGCATTCGAATATTTGCGGGACTGCAAAATAAAAACAGTGGAGATTATATTAGCTTTTCCGACGTAGTTCGTTTTCCAAGGGGATGGAGTAAATGCACAACCAAAGAATTGGCCATTGCCGGTTTCGATTATAAGTTGCCATTAATTACTCCCGATTTTAGCATTGGAGGACTAACCTACATTCGGCGTATCAGTGCTTCTTTCTTTTACGATATAGCACGATTGAAAAGATATCGTACCATAAACGGACAGCTTAACGGAACGTATACGCAGGATATTTCTTCGTTTGGGGCAGAGGTGACAGGAGATATGAACTTCTTGCGTTTCTTTGCTCCGGTACAACTAGGCCTGCGTACGTCTTATTTAAAAGAGAACAAAGAATTTGCTTTTAATCTTTTGTTTTCGATTCAATTTCAGTAATAATACCTTTTGGGACTGTATTTTTTGTATCTCAATTTTTTTGTCCCTTTTTTTGTTTCTAACGAAAAACAATATAAGTGTTTGGAATATTAATAGTTACACTTAGAAAGAAGCCTTTTTTCGTGCCTGAGAATCATCTGAAATAAAACGATTGTGCCATTGCCCTTAAATATTTGCGTTATTTCCTGTCTCTTTTTTAATATTTTTCTTTTTGCAAAATTATCAGGGGGAGTAGAGTAAGTCCTTTTTCTTTTGTGAAGTAATCTCCAATATCTATTGCCAGTTATTACTTCTTCCTGCCGGAGTCTCCCGACGAAATGCCGGGATATTTACGTTTGCTCTAACTCGAAAGATTAGGGCGGTTTTGGGAACCGTTCTTTTTTTCCTGCATAACAGTTTCTTCGAAAAAGAGAATAAAAGCTTTCATATAGAATTCGAAAAGATGGGAAGTGGAGATTACAAATGTCAACCATGAGAAATACGAATAAGTTACCAATGTCAACGGAACTGCAAGAATGTTCGCTTCATTTTGCTCACAAATTGTTTACGGTAGTAACTATTTTTTTATTGTTCTGTATTCAGTTTGTAATCTTAATTTGTCGTTTTTTTTATTCGTTAAATAAGAAAGAATACATTCTTGTTTATAATTTGTGTGATATAATATTCAGATATTCATTGCTTAATGGCGTTTATGTAAAGTGAAATACATGTAGTTTAGGATTTTTTCATAAATAATGGTTTTTTGTTTTTAGATTTTATTTATTTGTTATTCTTTCTCAGTGTCTTATGGTTTTTATATGAAGTTTTTTGTGTAGTTTCTTGCGTTCTGTAGATATTTTTTCCTGTTTTTATTGTAAACATCTTTTTATTTGTTACTTTAATAATTACATTTGTTATTGTTTTTTAGTGATTATAATTGTGTTGCTTTTACTTTTGTGTGTTGTTTTGTGTAAAGCTATTTTAATTATGTAATTGTAATTTGTTTTGTGTGAAATTCAGAAATGTAACAAAAAATAAGGAGTTGTAAACAATAATTTATAAATCAATGAAAGAGCGCATACAGGAATATATGACCTATAAGAGTATTCATGCTGGCGAACTTGCTGCTAAATTAGACGTTCAACGGTCAAATATTTCGCATATTTTAAACGGAAGAAATAAACCCAGTGCTACATTTATAGAACGAATGCTGACCGAATTTCCCGACTTAAATGCACGTTGGCTGCTTACCGGGGAGGGGGAAATGACGGAGGTTCATTCGGATAAAGAGAGTTCTTTTGCAGGAAAAGAGTCAACCGTACAACGGAATGAAAGGAGTAATATACCTAAAAAAGAAGAAGAGCTTTTGCAATTTGCCCTGCCTCTCTCTTCTCCAAAAGAAGAGAAATTGAATGTAGAGAAAGCCGATTCCTTGGAGGTAACTGAAAATTCGGAACCAGTAGAGGTTGAAAGTATCGTTATATTTTATAGTGACGGCACCTTTTCATCCTATAAAAAAAGAAAAGGACACTTCTAGCAAAAAACATGCTAGCCCAAAGTTGATCCCCTGATTAACAGTATTCGATAAGCTTAGGAGTTATCGTTTTTGTGTTAACTCACATGCTTTTTTAACTGCATCATTGAAATTATCAAGGATTAAATCAACAGGAATTAATTTTGTTAATTGAAATTTCATCAATTCTGCTTTTATTTCAGGGGCTACCCCGGACAGAAGAATTGTTATGTCTTTATTTCTCAATATTTTTATCGTATCCTTTAGGTTGTGTAATCCTGTCTGGTCAATAAATGAAATATGGCGCATTCTGATAATTAAAACCTTACACGTTAAGCCTATCTCCTCAATTGCTTCTGAATATCTTCTTGCTGAAGCAAAAAATAAGGGGCCGCTAATCTCAAAAATTTTAACCGTTTTGGGAAGGTCAGAATAATTCTCTATTAAATCACTATCAACTGTATTATTAATTCTTTTTTCACTGATATCCGACATTCTTTTCATAAAAAGTACTGCGGATAATAATATTCCAATTTCTATTGCAAGTGTTAAATCGAAAAACACTGTTATGAAAAATGTTGAGAGCAGAATAAGCATATCGAAGTAAGAACCTCTTAATATGGCGACAAAAGAGCGCCATTCACTCATATTATAAGCAACAACAATTAAAATCCCGGCTAAACATGACATAGGTATTAGTTTGGCCCAACGTCCAAGAAATAGCATTATCAGGAGTAATGTAACGGCATGTACCATTCCGGATATTGGGGTTCGTCCGCCGTTTTTTACATTTGTAGCAGTTCGTGCAATTGCCCCGGTAGCCGGTATTCCTCCAAAGAAAGGTGTTACAATATTGGCAATTCCCTGTGCAATCAGTTCTGTATTGGAACGGTGTTTGCCACTAATCATTCCGTCGGATACAACTGCCGAGAGTAAAGATTCAATTCCGCCCAGTAGGGCAATGGTAATAGCCGGTGCAATATAGTTCTGTAATTCGTTAAATGTAACAGCAGGAATTGTAAAACTGAAACGATTGGGAATAGCTCCAAAAAAGGTTTCAATAGTTGCAACATCAAGTTTTAAGAAAAAAACAATTGGAGTAATTATAACAATTGATAAAAAGGAGCCGGGTATTTTTGATGTAATCTTTTTGGAAAAAACAGTAATTAAAATGGTAATAATTGTTATAGATAAGGCAGCCGGATTGAAGCTGGAAAAATTTGAAAAATAAACCAGCCATTTTTCGTGAAATTCAGAAGGAACTTTTTCAATAGAAAGGCCAAGGGCATCTTTTATTTGTGATGAAAAAATAATTAAGGCAATGCCACTGGTGAACCCGACAATCAACGAATGTGGGAAAAATTTTAACAGGGTTCCCAGTCTTAATAACCCAAAAATAATTAGAAATACACCTGCTATAATTGTTGAAATTATCAGTCCGTCGATGCCATATTGCTCTACAATTCCATAAACAATTACAATAAAAGCACCTGTAGGGCCTCCAATTTGTACACGGCTGCCTCCTAATAAGGCAATCAGGAAACCGGCAACAATTGCCGTTATTAACCCTTTTTCCGGAGCTACTCCCGAGGCAACTGCAAACGCAATAGCCAGAGGTAGGGCTACTATTCCGACTACAATGCCGGATAAAACATCATTTGTAAGTTGTTTTTTGCTGATTCCCGATTTTAAAACAGAGAAAAATTTTGGTTTAAAAATAGTATTCATTTATAATTTGTAAAAAAGAGGTGCAAATGTAAATTTAAAATTGCCTTTTTATACCTTAGTCTTAATATTTTTTTCTACTTGTTGTTCTGAATCGGCTAAAATTCGAACGTCATAAGTTTTTTTACATTTGTAATCATGGGGCAATGCTCTAATTTGAGTTTAGTAATGTAAAATACTTGTATGTTCTATCTATGAGATCAATATGTGGTTAATCGATGTTTTATTTTCGATACGCAAGAGCCCTTAGAAAATATTAAAAATATTTTTGTATAACAAGCATTACGTTATTATATCTGGTTTTATTTTTTAGCATAAAACATTGATTTCCAAAATAAATAAAACGTTTTACATTTGTAAACACTGGAGCTGTTTTAGCATCCTGTTTTGCTTCTACTTTTTCTGTTAAGCAGGAGCAAATAATTCTACTATCTTTGCAGCTAAAAATCAATTAATGCCCACAAAATTTGTTTTAGATTTTAAAGTAGTAAAGAATAAGGTCTTAAATGCCAGTACTTCTTTAATAAAAATTCAATCAGCGTCTGTTTTGCCGGAAATCAAGCCCGGACAGTTTGTAAATATTGAAATTCCCGATTTACGGGAAGTCTTTTTGCGTCGTCCTTTCTCTGTTTTTGACGTAGATTATACAAATAATACAATCTCTATGCTGATTAAGATATTGGGGCGAGGTTCAAAGCAGCTCACCCAGGTAAAAGAAGGAAGTACATTAAACCTTGTATTCCCTCTTGGAAAAGGCTTCTCTTTTCCCGAAAAACATGATAAAATTTTGCTAATAGGAGGAGGTAGTGGTGTGGCTCCAATGTTGTTTCTAGCTAAAGAATGTTGTGTTCCGTCCAAAAATATTGATATTTTGCTGGGGGCAAAAACAAAGAAAGACCATATTGAGGTAAATGATTATGCCCAATATGCGAATTTACACTACGCTTCAGAAGATGGTTCTTTGGGAGAAAAGGGGTTTGTTACCCAACATTCTGTTTTTACAACTAATTTGAAAGGTTATAATAAGATATATGCCTGTGGGCCTGATGGAATGATGCGTGCCATTGCCAAAGAAGCAAAAGCGGCAGGTGTTTTTTGTGAAGTTTCTCTCGAAAACCTTATGGCCTGTGGTATTGGGGTTTGTTTATGCTGCATAGAACCTACGCATAAAGGCAATCAGTGTGTTTGTTCTGAAGGTCCGGTATTTAATATAAATGATTTAAAATGGTAGATTTAAAGACTAAAATTCATAATATAGAGTTTAAAAATCCGGTTACCTTGGCTTCCGGAACTTGTGGTTTTGCCAGAGAAATAGCCGATTTTTATGATCCCGGGCTTCTCGGAGGCTTTTTTTTAAAAGGAACCACACTTAAAAATAGGGATGGTAATGCTTATCCACGCCTGGCCGAAACTTCATCGGGAATGTTAAATGCCGTGGGACTGCAAAATAAAGGCATAGATTATTTTATTGAAAACATCTATCCACAAATAAAGAACTACAATACGCAACTGATTACAAATGTAAATGGATCAACGATTGACGATTATGTTGCACTGACTGAGCGTGTTAACGAGCTGGATAAAATTAATGCGATAGAGCTAAATATATCTTGTCCCAATGTAAAAGAAGGCGGAATGGCCTTTGGGGTTAGCACTGCTGGTGCTGAAAAAGTAACCCGGGAGGTGCGCAAGGTATATGATAAGACTCTTATTGTAAAGCTGTCTCCTAATGTTACCGATATAACCGAAATTGCAAGAGCCGTAGAAGCCCAGGGGGCTGATGCCGTATCGCTTGTTAATACTTTTCTGGGGATGGCTATTGATGCTGAGACCCGAAAACCCAAGCTTTCAACCATTACCGGGGGGCTTTCCGGACCGGCCATTAAGCCAATTGCCTTACGGATGGTATGGCAGGTAGCTAATGCTGTTAAAATTCCGGTTGTTGGAATAGGGGGGATAATGAGTGCAGCAGATGCAATTGAGTTTTTGCTGGCTGGTGCTTCTGTTGTACAGGTAGGAACGGCTTTATTTAAAGATCCCATGCTTCCGGTAAAGATTGTTAATGGATTGGAAGATTATTTAAAGCATCATAATATACAATCGGTTCGGGAATTAATCGATGGTTTACAAATGTAAATGCATTGATGGTTCTGAAAATCAACAAAATCGATGTTCTTGTTAAGTTGAAGTGTTTACATTTGTGAATGTCTTTTAAAGAAACTACCTGCAACTTATTCAAGGATACACAACTAATTACCAATTCGTTAAAATAGCTTTGCATTTAACGCTGCAATAATTCGTAATTCGGGGGATGTAAAGTAATTTACTTTACTCGCTGAGATTTGAATATTTGAAAAAAGATAAAGCCTCGGGGCTTATTATTCGATTATCCGAAGCTTTTATTTTTTCGTGTTTTATTGAGCCTTTGTCATCGAATACGGATAACAACCCGGTTTAGTCCCTCTTGTTTTGTTGGGCTTGTCTGACAGGATAAACGTTAGCTCTCCTCCATTCTGAATTGTAGAATGCTTTAGATAATTGGGGATGTAAGTTTTTCCGTTTAAACTAATGGCATCAACATATACATTTTCTTTTGAATTGTTAGAAGCATGAATCACAAAAGTGTTTCCGTTTTCCAGTTGTAAAGTAATTTTTTTGAATTGAGGTGATCCCAATACGTATTCATCTGTTCCCGGGCAAACCGGGTAAAAGCCCATTGAGCTAAAAACATACCATGCCGAGGTTTGCCCGTTATCTTCGTCTCCACAATAGCCATCGGGCTGGTAAGAGTAAAGCTTATCCATTACCTGTCTTACATGGTATTGGGCTTTCCAGGGCTGGTTGGTATAGTTGTACAGATATATCATATGCTGTATGGGCTGGTTGCCGTGTGCATAGTTGCCCATTCCTGCAATTTGCATTTCACGGATTTCATGGATAGGAAAGCCGTAATAGGAGTCATCAAAAATTGGTGGGACAACAAAAACAGAATCAAGCATCGCAATAAAATTAGTATTGCCTCCCATTAATTGTTTTAACCCTTCGATGTCCTGAAACACGCTCCAGGTATAATGCCAACTGTTTCCTTCGGTAAAAGCATCGCCCCATTTGTATGGGCTGAATGGCGACTGGAATGTGCCATCTTCATTTTTTCCTCGCATTAGTTTATGTGTTGGGTCGAACACATTGCGGTAGTTTTGTGCCCGTTTCCGGAAAAGTTCAATTTCTTTTTGTGGACGCTTAAGTGATTTGGCTAATTTCCAAATGCAAAAATCGGCGTAAGCATATTCCAGTGTCCGTGCAGTATTTTCCTTAATGCCCACATTATATGGAATATATCCCAGTTTATTGTAATAATCGGCACCATAACGACCGGTCGATTTTACTTTTTTATTCCAGCTTTTTGTATTTTTCAGGATGGCTTTGTAAAGCGTCTCAATATCGTATCCGCGAATGCCTTTTAAATAAGCATCAGCAATTAACGAGGCAGAGTTGGAGCCAATCATACAGTCGCGGTGTCCAGGGCTTGCCCACTCCGGCAGCCATCCGCTTTCTTTATAGGTATTGGCCAATCCTTCCATAATTTGTGCATCCAGGTGTGGATACATTAAGGTAAAGAAAGGAAAAACAGCACGAAAAGTATCCCAAAAACCATTGTCGGTGTACATGTAGCCAGGGAGTACTTTCCCATTGTACGGACTATAATGTACAATTTTATTATTTATGTCGTATTCGTAAAAACTGCGTGGAAAAAGTAGAACACGATACAATGCCGAGTAGAAAGTTTTTTGCATTTCTTCGGTTCCACCTTCAACTTTAATTTTCGATAGTTCTTTTTCCCAAACAGCTTTTCCTTCTTTTTGTATTTCGTCGAATGTTTTATTGCCCATTTCGCGTTTCAGGTTTAGTTCTGCCTGCTCCGGACTAATGAATGATGATGCAACTTTTACATTAACCTGTTCTCCTTTTTGGGTTTTAAAACCTACGATTGCACCTGTATGATTTCCTTCTGCCTCTTTGTTCTTTTGCAGTTTATTGTCGTCGTTCCAGGTTTTTACCAGCTCAAAGTCTTTATCAAAAACTGCTACAAAATAATTTTTGAAATTATCCGGAACACCTCCGTGATTGTTTTTACAATAGCCAATAATTTTTCGTTCATGGGGAAGAATTTTTACCATAGAACCTCCGGCAAATGCATCAAGTATAATATACGAAGAATTGTTTTCGGGAAAGGTAAAACGAAAAGAAACTGCTCGTTCGGTAGGTGTAAATTCGGTTGTAACATCGTGATCCGCCAAATAAACTTTGTAATAGTACGGATGCGCTTCTTCTGTTTTGTGCGAAAACCACGATGCTCGTTCGTCTTCCTGCCATTTTAAAGCGCCGGTAACAGGCATTAGCGAAAAAGCGGCATAATCGTTAATCCACGGACTGGGTTGGTGGGTTTGTTTAAATCCACGTATTTTATTGGCATCATAAGTATATCCCCATCCATCGCCCATTTTTCCGGTTTGCGGAGTCCAAAAATTCATGCCCCACGGACGCGCAATGGCAGGGTAAGTATTTCCGTTCGAAAGTCGAAAGTCGGAATCGGTGCCCATTAAAGGGCTGACAAGGTTTACGAGTTCTGTTTTTGGGCAGGGGAGTTGCAATTCATGTTTTTGCCTAGAAATGCAGCCCGAAAAGAAAATGATAAGAAATAAGATAGATGCTTGTTTCACGGTTTTTATTTATATCAGAATTATATTCCAGCAAAAGTAATCGATTTTTTGAGTTGGGATGCAACAACGAAAAAGAATATAAATTAATTCGTTTTCAGAACATATTTTCTATGTAATTAAAGCATTATTAAACTAAAAAAACATATTATATGAAATTATTCTATCTGCCAATTCTATGTCTATTTCTTGTTTATGTTTCAGGAGCAAAAGAAAACAAAATTAAATTCGGAAAAATAGAGAAGGAAGATCTATCAGACACTAAACTTATATGCCTGATAGTCTAAAATTTATTGTCAGTAGAAGGATTACTTCTTTTCAATCCAATCAGCAATCCAATTACCAACCGCTGATGTTTTTTGAGCAGTACCTTCTGCAATATCTTCGGTAACAAAGCCTTCTTTCATAGAAGCTGCCACGGCATCGCGGATTATTTTTCCTTCGTTTTTCAGGTCGAAAGCATATTCGAACATCATTGCGGCAGAGAGAATGGTGGCAATCGGGTTCGCAATGTCTTTTCCGGCAGCCTGCGGATACGATCCGTGAATAGGTTCAAACACCGAAGTATGAATTCCAATTGATGCAGACGGAAGTAATCCTAGCGAACCGGTAATAACACTGGCTTCGTCGGTCAGAATATCGCCAAACATATTTTCGGTAACCATTACATCAAAGTTTTTGGGCCACTGAATAATTTGCATGGCGGCATTATCTACAAACAAAAAATCGGTTTTTATTTCCGGATAGTTGGGCGCCATTTCTTGGGCAACTTCTCGCCACAGTCGTGAGCTTTCCAACACATTGGCTTTATCAACAACAGTGAGTTTTTTGTTGCGTTTCCCGGCATATTCGTAGCCTAATTTCAGAATACGTTCAATTTCTTTGCGTGTATAAATGCAGGTGTCGAAAGCTGTGTTGCCTTCATCTTTTCTTCCTTTTTCGCCAAAATACATTCCTCCTGTTAACTCGCGAATGCATACAAAGTCTGCTCCCTCAACCAGCTCCCGACGTAACGGAGATTTGTGTAATAATGATTCGAAAGTTTCTACCGGACGGATGTTGGCATATAACCCCAGCTTTTTACGCATGGCAAGCAGTCCCTGTTCCGGACGAACTTTCGCTTTGGGGTTGTTATCGAATTTTGGATCGCCAATGGCGCCAAACAAAACAGCGTCGGACTGCATACACAGTTCGTGTGTTTTTTCAGGATACGGATCTCCAACTTTATCGATAGCACAAGCCCCGGTAATGGCATATTCGTACGATAATTCGTGATTAAACTTTTTAACAACCGCTTTTACGGCTTTTATTGCCTGTTCTGTAATTTCAGGTCCGATCCCGTCGCCGGGAAGTACAGCAATATTTAACTTCATGCTATTAATTTATATATTTTATTTTTTTAATAAATTGGTATTTATTTCATTCTCAATAATATTCAACATTCTGATAGTTGCTTTTACAGCTGCAGCAGTTTGGTCTGGATCAAGACCTTTTGTTTTAAATTCCCGGTCGTTTTGCCAGGTGATAACTGTTTCAACTAATGCATCGGTTTTTCCGCCCGGAGGAATAGTAACTACATAATCAATAAGTTTTGGAAACGATTTGTCTAACCTTGTATATATTTTCCGAACGGCTTTAACAAAGGCATCGTATTGTCCGTCTCCGTCGCAATATTCCTCGTGTTCTTTGCCATCAATTTCTAAAGCAACATTGGCAACCGGTCTTAACCCCATAGTATAGGTAATAGAGTAATTTATCACCCTGACTTTATGGTCGATAATGCTGCTGTGTAAAACATCTGAGACGATGTACGGAAGGTCTTCGTGGGTAATGGTCTCTTTATCGTCAGCCAATTCAATAATACGGTTCGTTACCTCTTTCAATGCATCTGCATCCAGCTCAATTCCTAATTCATCCAAATTTTTTTTAATATTGGCTTTTCCCGAAGTTTTTCCAAGTGCATATTGCCTTGTTCGTCCAAAACGTTCGGGCAACAGGTCGTTAAAATACAGATTGCTTTTGTTGTCGCCATCGGCATGGATGCCACTGCACTGGGTAAAAACAAATTCGCCGATAAGTGGTTTGTTGGTAGGTATACGAATGCCTGAAAACGACTCGACCAGTTTTGACACTTTGTTTAACTGGCTCTCGTTAACATTGGTTTTTAAGTGTAAATGGTCTTTTATTGTGGCAATTACACTCGAGAGAGGAGCGTTACCTGCCCGCTCTCCCAGTCCGTTTGCAGTGGTATGAATACAATTAATACCGGCTTTTATTGCATAAAAAACGTTGGCAATAGCCAGATCATAATCGTTATGGGCATGAAAATCGAATGTTACATCCGGATAATGCTCTGTCATTTCTTTACAAAACGAGAAGGTTTCGTCGGGAGCAAGAATGCCAAGAGTATCGGGTAGCATGAAACGTTCAACATTTTCGTTTTTTAGGCTTTTTATCATAAAATGCACGTAGTCTTTCGAGTTTTTCATTCCATTCGACCAGTCTTCTAGATATACATTTACCGTAATCCCCATTTCTTTTGCAAAGCCTAATACCTCTTTTATGTCGCTAACGTGCTGTTCCGGAGTTTTTCGGAGTTGAGCGGTAACGTGTCGGTACGAGCCTTTGCAAAGCAGGTTTAGCACTTTTCCCCCGGCATTGGCAATCCATTGTAATGATGTTTTTCCGTCGACAAAGCCGAGCACCTCTACCTGTTCGAGGTGACCCTTTGTGGAGGCCCATTGCATTACTTTTTGTGTGGCCTTGAATTCGCCTTCCGATACACGCGCCGATGCAATTTCGATGCGGTCGACTTTTACATCTTCGAGCAATACTTTGGCAACACTCAGTTTTTCGCCTTCACTAAAAGAAACTCCTGAGGTTTGCTCGCCATCACGAAGGGTTGTGTCCATTATTGTAACAGAAACCCCATCTTGTCTGCTTATATGTTTATATATTTTTGTATCAGTCATCGTGTCTGTTTTATTTTTTGAGGATTCTTTTTAAATAGGCGATATCAACTAAATTTACGGTCTCGAAATTTCCTTTAAAGAATACGCCATAATTATTAAAAACACAAGGCAATTCCTTGGCTTTTCGTAGCGAATCTACCTGAATTAAAGCTACTGGAATATCATGTATTTTGCAATACTGTTCTACAACCTCAATGTTTTTATGGATATAAGGGCATTGTGCATCGTAATAAATTGTAAGCTCTTTGTTTTCAATCTTTTGATTTTTTACATTTTTCGCAAACTTTGGCGTTGTGCCGTCAAACGAAAGAGCAAGTAATTCATATCCATTGTTGGTGGTTTCAACAACTTTGAACCCGTTTTTTTTTGCAAATGATTGGTCGGAAAGCCAGGCTTTTTGTCGTTTTGCCCCGAGCATACAAATGCCCGATTTGCCTTTTTCTTTGGCATCTGCCACGCAATATTCCATTAGCGATTTTCCATATCCTTTTTTTTTGTAATTCCCCAAAACCCACAAGCAATAAATATAATAGTAGTTGTTTCCGGTTATGGGCACCCAAGCTGTTTCAAGAGGTGCATATTCAATGAAAACCGTAGCCTTTGCATTTAACTTCCTGAAAACATGCCCTTCTTTTAACCGGTCAGCAAGCCATTGTCGTTTTGCATCAATTCCCGGATGAAATTTTCGACTGCGAATAATGCAACATAGATGTTCATTTACAAGGTTTTCGGGTGTTATGTTTACAAAGTCGGTATTCATGATCTTTTGTTCCTTTAAAACGTAATGTTAAATGCCGTATAAATTTAATATCAGAGCTTTGGTTCTGATTCGTATACAAAGTTTAAAGGATTGTTTTCTCAAATGCTTCAATCTTTGTTTTTGTGCCAACAAGATAGTCAATATCATCAAGCCCTTTTATCAGGCATTCTTTTTTATAAGAATTGATTGCAAATGATTCCGATTTTCCGGTAGTGTTATTGGTTATGGTTTGATTTTCCAAATTTACGGTAAGAGTTGCTTTGGCATCGTTATTTATTGCCTTGAAAATTTCCGATAAAAATTCGGGGCTGACAACCACCGGTAAAATACCATTGTTGAGTGCATTATTTTTAAATATATCGGCAAAGAAACTGGAAACCACTACTCTGAATCCATAGCCGGCAACAGCCCATGCTGCGTGTTCTCGACTGGAGCCCGAACCAAAGTTTTTTCCTGCAACAAGAATCGTTCCTGTGTAAGTAGGATTATTCAGTATAAAATCTTTTTTGGGAGTATTGTCTTTGTTGTAACGCCAGTCGGCAAAAAGATTATCGCCAAAACCTGCTTTGTCGGTAGCTTTAAGAAAACGTGCCGGAATTATTTGGTCGGTATCTACATTTTCGATAGGCAAAGGGATACAACCTGATGTTATTGTTTTAAATTTTTCCATTATATGTTTTTCCTTTTTTTTTCATTAAGAACTTAAGATTCATTAAGAGAAATAGATGAATACTCATCTGGATATTTAATCGGGCTGAAAGCCCAGTTTATCTTAGCCCAATGGCAAGCGAATGTGTCGCCTTGGACTGAATTTTACTGTCCTTTCAGTACGAAAAAAAATGATTTTGTACAATGTTTTTATTCCGGAACTGTTATTTTCCCGGTAATGGCAGCTGCCGCTGCAACTAAGGGACCTGCAAGGATGGTGCGTGCCCCGGGGCCCTGGCGTCCTTCGAAGTTACGGTTCGATGTAGAAACTGCATATTTTCCTGCGGGAACTTTGTCGTCGTTCATTGCCAAACAAGCCGAGCAACCCGGTTGACGAATTTCAAAACCTGCTTCGCCTAGAATTTTATCCAGCCCTTCTTCTTCAATTTGTTTGCTTACCATCCAGCTTCCGGGAACTAACCATGCCGTAATGTTATCTGCTTTCTTTTTCCCTTTTACATAATTCGCAAAGAGGCGAAAATCCTGGATTCGACCGTTGGTACAACTTCCCAGAAAAACATAGTCGACTTTTTTCCCCAGCAGTTTTTCTCCGGCTTCAAAACCCATATATTTCATCGATTTTTGGAAAGATATGCGTCCGGCTTTATCAATATCTTTAAGTGAAGGAATATTATCATTAATGCCCATTCCCATTCCAGGGTTTGTTCCGTAGGTTATCATTTGTGGAATATCAGCAGCCGCGAAAGTTAGTTCTTTATCAAAAACAGCATTTTCATCTGTTTTTAAAGTTTTCCAATAAGCCAGTTTTTTATCCCATTTCTCGCCTTTTGGAGCAAATTCACGTCCTTTTACATAGTCGAAAGTAATTTCGTCGGGCGCAATCATGCCCCCGCGTGCTCCCATTTCTATCGAAAGGTTACAAACCGTCATGCGCTCTTCCATGTTCATATTGCGAATGGCTTCGCCTGCATACTCAACAAAATATCCGGTTGCACCACCGGTTGTAAGTTTCGAAATCATATAAAGAGCTAAATCTTTGGCTGTAACTCCTTTGTTTAGCTTGCCTTCGAAATTGATGCGCATTGTTTTTGGGCGGCTTTGGAGAATGCATTGTGTGGCAAGAACCATTTCAACTTCGCTGGTTCCTATTCCGAAAGCAATAGAGCCAAAAGCCCCGTGGGTTGAGGTGTGACTATCTCCACAAACAATTGTGGAGCCGGGGATTGTAAATCCGTTTTCGGGACCGATAATGTGAACTACACCATTTTTTTTATGCCCCAGCGGAAAAAAGAATGGTAATTCAAAGTCGGAGGCATTTTGGGCAAAAGTGTCTAACTGATTGCGAGAAACAGGGTCTTTTACCGGCTGGTCCTGGTTAATGGTTGGCGTATTATGGTCGGCCGTTAATGTTGTTTGTGTCGGGCGGAAAACTTTTAATCCACGCGTGCGAAGTCCTTCAAAAGCCTGCGGACTGGTTACCTCGTGGCAATAATGACGGTCGATGTATAACTGAGTCGGACCGTTTTCAATATTTGAAACTACGTGTGCATCCCAAATTTTGTCGAATAATGTTTTTGCTGTCATTGTTATCTTCTTCGTATTTTATGAAGTTCTTTTTTTTAAGTTGAATTAACCCGCTACCGGCAATTTATTAATAGCATCTAAAAATGCTTCAACAGATGCAGTTATGATATCGGTATGGGCTCCAAATCCGTGAAAAATAGTGTTGTTATATTCTACCTGCATATGTACTTTACCTACGTCGTCGCTTCCGCGGGTAATCGCCTGCACCAGGAATTCTTCGATAACCACCTGTCGGCTGATAATTTTCTTCACTGCTTTTATCGCTGCATCGACCGGGCCGTTGCCGGAGGTGGTTGCTTCAAATTTTTCGCCGGCAATATCAATTCGTACTGAAGCCATTGGCTGTAGGTCTTTTCCGGTAATTACCTGCAAATAATCTAATTTAATGCGATGTTCATGACGGGTTGCATCGCCAACCAATAATGCGATATCGTCGTCGCGGATGTCTTTTTTCTTGTCGGCAAGTTTCAAAAATTCCTGGTATACTTCATCCAGTTTCTCTTTTTCTAACTTAAAGCCCATTAGTTCCAGTCGATGTTTTAACGCTGCACGCCCGCTGCGGGCAGTCAAAAGGATTGCCGATTCGTTGATACCCACGTCTATCGGATTCATAATTTCGTAGTTTTCGCGGTTCTTCAATACTCCGTCCTGATGGATTCCGGAAGAATGGGCAAATGCGTTGCGCCCGACCACTGCTTTGTTGGGTTGTACCGGCATATTCATCAAGTTTGAAACCAAACGGCTGGTTCCATAAATTTTTTGAGTGTTTACCCCGGTATCAATTCCTAATGCTTTGTAGTGTGTTTTTAAAGTCATTACCACTTCTTCGAGCGACGTATTTCCTGCTCGTTCTCCAATCCCGTTAATGGTAACCTCGGCTTGGCGTGCCCCGTTTAAAATTCCTGAAATTGTATTTGCAGTTGCCATTCCCAAATCATTATGGCAGTGGGTTGAGATGATGGCTTTGTGGATATTCGGAACATTGTCCTTCAGGTATTTTATTTTTGCACCAAATTCGTGGGGGAGGGTATAGCCGGTAGTGTCCGGAATGTTTACCACTGTTGCACCTGCTTTAATTACTGCTTCGATAACACGAGCAAGGTATTCGTTTTCAGTACGTCCGGCATCTTCTGCATAAAATTCTACGTCTTCTACAAATTTCTTTGCATATTTTACCGCTTCAACACCTCGTTCAATAATCTCTTCGGGATTAGAATTCAGTTTATGGTAGATATGGAAGTCGGAAGTTCCTATTCCTGTGTGGATACGTCCTTTTTTTGCGTATTTGAGTGAGTCAGCAGCTACTTCAATGTCTTTTTTTACTGCGCGGGTAAGGGCACAAATGGTTGGCCATGTAACCGCTTTTGAAATTGCTACTACCGAATCGAAATCGCCCGGACTTGAAATCGGGAATCCGGCTTCGATAACATCAACGCCTAAATCCTGTAATGCCCTGGCAACTTCAATCTTTTCAACCGTGTTCAGCTGACACCCCGGAACCTGTTCGCCGTCTCTCAGGGTTGTGTCGAAAATGTAAAGCCTGTCTGTCATGATATTTATTTTTGTTTTTTTAGTTACTAGCTTAGCTGCGAGCTACGAGTTTTAAGTTATATTATCTGTTTTTTTTTACTTGTTTTTGGCTTTCCACCAATCGTTCTTCAACATTTGTTAATCACATATATACCTATGGATTGATTGAGCTTCCTGAGGCAGGAGGGGCTTTCATCAAAAAAGCCATCCTCGTAATGAGAATGGCTTTTTTTATCCAATATCGTTTATTAACATACCATTCTCATTTCTGTCTTGTTAGGAGAAGAATACCAATAATGAGGCTAAGAATAGATATGCTAATATTTTTCGTCATTTGCTTATGATTTGATGCAAATATGGAAATATTATTTTAAACTGAAAATGTTTTAAGAAAAATTCTTTGAAAAAATAACAAATAGACCAGATACTAATCTAAAATTAATTGATTGCTATTTAACTGTAATTGATTGTTGCTTCATATTGCCCTTCTCTTCTCCTGTTTCTGTTGGTTTTTCATAAATATCATCAGGAGATAAAGGTCGAAGTGAGGGAAACAACTTGAAGCCCGATAGTCTTTTTTCGCCTTCATCTATATCTTCAACAGGCTTAAGGTTTCCTTCCGGTTGTTTTAGAAATACAATTTTGAAAACTTTTCCTTCTTTTAAAAGAATTTTAATATTGCTGCTTTCTGCATGGTTTAATCCAATAAGAGTGCCATTTCCTTCCCGGGCATAATATATGGTTTGTCCATTTCCGTCTACATCAATATGGTCCAGTTTATTGTTAATGATGTAGCCAATCATGTCTTTCCCTTTTATTTGGTCGAATTTTCCGGAATCCTGTTCCGATATAATAAAACTGTTATTGAACAGACGCATTTCGTCAGGAGCATTGGCATGTTGTGTAAATTCAATTCTTTCGGCTGTCATTTGGTGAACTTCTGACCACAAAATTGGTTCAACAAACATTTGTATTAACGAATCTTTTGTGAAATAAATCAGCGAATCACAAACGCCCTGCATGTCCGTCCTGTAAAAGCGAACGCCATAGTAAGCTTTTATTGTTTTTTCGCCTTCGATGGTGTCGGGCTGAGTACGGAGCGTATCGGCATGCAGGTAAAGGCTGTCTTTATTGTCGTAGGCTATAAAAACGGCCGAATCAATTGCTGTGGCTATTTCTGTAATTTCATTATAGGTAACGTAATTTCCGTTTACGATTGTTCGGTTTTCGAAATCTTCGAGATGACCATGGCCAAAGGCTTGTCCGTTTCCATTTTGTTTATCGTAAAGAATTTTTTGAGCCGTTAACAATTGTGTTTTGTTATACATGCGTGGCATCAAACGCAGGTCGGCATCTCCGGTTTGAGTATTATACCAGCCATCTTCAGCATAAAGAGTACTGGTTGAATCTTTAATAGTGGTCGGGCCTTTGAAAAAGATAATTTCGGTTTGAGTGTTGTACTGGATGTCGTCGCTGTTTAGAATGTATTTAGGATTGTATCCTACAACACTGTCGGTAAAATGTGCCAGGTTTTCGTTAACAAGGTATTTTCCTTTTTGGCTGGTCAGGGTGTTGGTACTGTCCACAATTTTGCCCCATTGGTTATAATAGCCAATGTTAAGCTCCATGTCGTAATCAAGAGTATCGGTATAGAGCGTGGCTTCTTTGTTAAGTAGTTTTACATTATATTTTGCTTTTGCAAAGCTTTTATCTCCGTCGTAATAAACTTCGCTTGCATATAAATGTACCGAGTCTGCTTTATTGATATGCACATGCCCAAAAGCATCCACCTTGTTTGTGCCTTCGTAAGTTATTGCACTGTCGCAATACATCAGTATGTCTTTGTGTTTGATTACTACATGGTCTAACAAGAGTTGCCCATTGGCAATATTTTCGCTTTGTTTCATCCTGGCGGCCTGGAATTCGACCTTTCTTTTTTCCTGCGTATAAGCCAACAGCGAAAAGAGCATTAGTAATACAAGCAATGATTTTTTTTTAAGACCTCTAAGAAAAAACGTATTTGTGTATTTTTCCCGGTATTCGATATGATTTAAGGATGTTTGCATCAAAGCAGTGTGTCTATAATATTATCAATAGAAATGTTTTCGGCCTCAGCCTTATAGTTTTTTATGATACGATGGCGTAAAATTGATTTCGCCACCGCTTTTACATCTTCAATATCGGGCGAATATTTTCCGTTAAGAGCTGCATGTGTTTTTGCTCCCAGCACTAAATATTGTGATGCCCGTGGCCCGGCTCCCCATTTTAGGTATTGTTTGGCTGTTTTTCCTGCATTTTCTTTTCCCGGACGGGTTTTGGCTGCCAGACTTACGGCGTAATTCAATACATTATCGTTTACCGGAATTTTTCGTATTACTTCCTGAAAAGAACGAATTTCTTCGCCCGAAAGAATTGTATTTGGCGCAACCTCCAGTGTTGAGGTCGTATTTTTCACAATTATAAGTTCGTCTTCCAGTTTGGGATAGTCAAGCCAAACCGAAAACATAAACCGGTCGAGCTGTGCTTCGGGCAGGGGATAGGTTCCTTCCTGTTCAATAGGATTTTGTGTTGCCAGCACAAAAAAAGGTTTTTCGAGTTCAAAACGTTGACCGGCAGCAGTAACAGTCCGTTCCTGCATTGCTTCGAGTAGTGCCGATTGTGTTTTGGGTGGTGTACGGTTTATTTCGTCGGCTAAAATAATATTTGCAAAAATCGGCCCTTTAATAAATTTAAAGTTACGTTCGTTATCCAGTATTTCAGTTCCGATAATGTCCGAAGGCATTAAATCGGGAGTAAACTGAATCCGTTTGTATCTCAATCCGAGTGTTTTGGCTATTGTATTTACCAGAAGTGTTTTGGCCAGACCGGGCACCCCAATCAGCAATACATGTCCGCGGCAAAACAGGGATATTAATACCTGCTCAATAACTTCATCCTGCCCGTAAATTACTTTTGTAATTTCTTTTTTTAGTTCGGCGGTTTTGTTACGCAGAGCATCAAGTGCTGCAACATCGTTTTTAAATTTCATGGGGTTTACGGGGTTATTTTATCCAGTTTTCAAATTTAAAATTGCAGTTGGCATAAGTTTTATCAATACGAATATAGGTTTGCGATTGTTTTTCTGCAATCCATTTCTTCAATGCCTCTTCTTTCTTTTGTGCCAGGTAAATGTCGGCCAGTGTTTTATAATCGTTTTGTATATCGGCCGTATGTTTTTCGATTTTATTGTCGAGTTTAATTATTTTATATATGGTTTGTTGACTTTCCTGCTCAATTGTCTGGAAAGGTTTTGAAACTTCGTTGATATTCATTTTTGTAAGAATCTTACTTACATCACCGTCAAGTTCTTCCAATGTAAATTTAGACGACAGGGTAGTAGGATCGATTGCTACGCCACCGTTATTGCGTGTATTTTTATCAAATGAATACATCATTGCAGCTTTATCGAAAGTGATTTCATCTTTGCGAATCAGGTTGGCCAGGCTGTCCAAACGATTATAAGCAATTTCTCTGTTTTCGACCGAAATTTTAGGTTTCATCAGGATATGGCGGGTATTTACTTTATTTCCTCTGCGGTCAACCAATTGGATAATATGGTATCCGAAGGAGCTTTTTACCACATTCGATATTTTGTCGCCTTTTAGATTGAAAGCAACAGCAGCATATGCCGGGTCAAGCTCGCCGCGGCCGCTGTATCCAATAACGCCGCCATCTTTGGCTGAAGGCCCTTCTGAATGCATAATTGCCATTGCCGCAAAACTCGACTTTCCGCTTTCTATTTTCTTTTTTATTTTGCGAAGTTCTGCTTTTACGCGGTTTTCTTCTTCTATGCTAATCTGGGGCTGATAGGTAATTTGCGAATATTCATACCGGGTAGGAATAACTGGGAGTTTATCGCTGCTTATATTGCGAAAATAATGGCGCACTTCGGCAGGAGTAACCGTGACGTTTTCAACAATTTTTGCACGCATTTGCTGGCTGAGTATTTGTTCGCGGATGGCTTCTTTCATTTCCGATTTTATAGTAGCCATCGGTTTTTTGAAATAAGCTTCAACTGCTTTTTCGCTGCCAAAATAAGCCATATATTGTTGGATTTGGGCATCCATTCGCTGGTTTACCTGGCTGGGGGTCGCTGTAATTAAAGTATCCAGTTCTGCTTCAGCAACCAACAGTTTATTTTTTAGGAATTCTTCCAGTATTTCGCATTTCATATCTCCGTCGGAGGTGATACCCTGTGCCTGTTGGTTGATTGCCATGTTTTCGATATCCGATTTAAGGATAACATTAGGACCAACAACTGCTACGATTTGGTCGACTACCTTATCCTGGGCTATTGAGTTGCTTATTATTACAAAAGTCGCCAGTAACGTTCCTATAATTTTTTTCATGCTATTTGTCTTCATGCGCGTTGTTATAGATTTTAAATTTTTTATTTCGTTCGCCTTCATTATATATATTTTCTTCAAGATCTTTTAGCAAATTAATTTTTCGCTGGTTCAAAATTAAATTTTTTATGTTGTTTTCTACAAAATCAATGGGAGCTTGTTCATTCTTTGGAATATAATCGTGGATGCACAAAAAATAATAATAAGTTGAATCTTCTGCTTCTTTTATGTGTTCTTCTTTGGCAATCTGTGCCGGATTCTCTATGGCTTGCGGGAAGTAACGATTGAGCAACTGGAAATCAATCCAGTTATTAGCTGAATTTTGAAAATTTTTGGCATATTTAGAGCAGTAATCTTTCAGTTCACTTTGTCCTTCTTCTGAATTATCGAAAGCTGCATTTTTCAATAAGTCGGGATTGGCTACTTCTTTTAGCGTTTTTATGAAAACTGCTTTTACAACAGCATGTTTCAGTCTGAAATCTGGCTTATGCCCGCTATAATATTCCTGTATTTGTTCCGGAGTAATAATTGTATCCAGCCGTTGTTTTACCAATGCATTTTTGTAGCGATAAATGATTAGTGAATTTTTATATTCTTCTAATTCCTGCGATACATTTTTTTGCCCGGCAGTAAGATTTTCATTTGCTTTTTTTATTAATAATTTTTGTTTTATCCACTTATTAATATAGTTATCGGCAAATAAAATACTATCGTCTTTCCCGGTATTGGGAGGAATAATTTTGGTCACATCCGACAGGTATAAAACCTGTTCGCCTACCTGTGCAACAGGAGTATCTCCTATTTTTTTAGGGGTACAAGCACCTAAAAACAATAAAAGACAGATGAGCAAATAATATTTTAAGGCTATCTCTTTAGGCAATTGCATCTGTATTTTAGAATAAAATGTAAAAATAGCTATATTATTTTCATTAACGACTACTATAATTCGGCGATTCGCGTGTAATGCTTACATCGTGCGGATGGCTTTCCTGCATCCCTGCATTTGAAATTCTTGTGAATTTTGCATTTTGCAAACATTTAATATTTTGTGCTCCACAGTAGCCCATTCCTGCCCTTAGGCCCCCTATTAACTGGTAAAGTACTTCGTACAATGTACCTTTATAGGGTACGCGTGCTTCAATTCCTTCGGGAACCAGTTTTTTTATGTCATCTTCCATATCCTGGAAATAGCGGTCTTTTGAACCATGCTGCATGGCCTCAACAGAGCCCATTCCCCGGTACGATTTGAATTTCCGCCCCTGATATAAAATGGTTTCGCCCGGCGATTCTTCTACCCCGGCAAACAACCCTCCTGCCATTATTGAATCGGCACCTGCAGCCAAGCCTTTCACCATATCGCCCGAATAGCGAATGCCACCATCGCCAATTACTGGAACCCCGGAGTCTTTAATGGCTTTTGACACATTATAAATTGCCGATAACTGGGGAACTCCAACGCCTGCAATAATGCGGGTCGTACAAATTGATCCCGGTCCTATTCCTACTTTCACCCCGTCGGCACCGGCTTTTACCAATGCAATTGCAGCTTCTGCTGTTGCTATATTACCTGCAACCACATCTTTTTCCGGATATTTCGATTTTATTTTTTTTAGCATTTCCTGTACCCCTTTCGAGTGGCCGTGAGCGGTATCTAGTACCAGGGCATCAACCTGGGCTTTAATCAGTTCGTCAACACGTTCCATAGTGTCAGCAGCAATGCCAACGCCGGCAGCTACACGCAAACGCCCTTTTTCATCTTTACAGGCCAGTGGCTTATCTTTTGCTTTTGTAATATCTTTATAAGTAACCAGTCCTATTAGTTTGTTGTCTTTATCAACTACCGGTAATTTTTCAATTTTATATTGCTGAAGGATGTCTGCAGCTTTCTCGAGGTTGGTAGAAACAGTGGTTGTAACCAGGTTTTCTTTTGTCATCACCTCCGATATAGGCCGGTTCATATTTTTCTCAAAACGAAGGTCGCGGTTGGTAACAATTCCTATAAGATTTTTTTGTTCATCAATAACCGGTATGCCTCCAATTTTATATTTATTCATTAATGCCAGTGCATCTTTTACCCGCTTGTTCGCCATTGTGGTAATAGGATCGTAAATCATTCCGTTTTCTGCGCGTTTAACGGTGGTTACCTGATGCGCCTGGGCATCAATCCCCATGTTTTTATGAATTACCCCGATACCTCCTTCTCGTGCAATGGCAATGGCCATTTTATGCTCGGTTACCGTGTCCATAGCAGCGGTAAGAATAGGGGTGTTAATTGTAATATTACGGGTAACCCGGGAAGTCAGGTCTACCTCTCGTGGCAATATTTCGGAGTAGGCAGGCACCAACAGGACATCATCGAAAGTTAAACCTTCAAAAAGAATTTTGTCTTGAATAAAAGGCATGCGCAGATTTTTTAATGTTTTTAACTTAAGTCTCTGTTTCGAAATAATCTGGCCATTTCTGTTTGTTTACTAAGCATAAATTGGTCAATTTATTTTTTTACAGTTCCTAAAAGCGCAAAACTACAAAAAAATAGCACAATACTTACCCGTAAACTTGTTTGCACATAATTTTAGTCAATAAAAATTGTTAAAGCTTAAAATGATTTCTTAATTTGTATTAATGGAAGTTTATAACCAAATATTGGTAAAGCATTGGGGCTACCCCGATTTTCGGCCTTTACAGCTCGAAATAATTCAATCGGTAGCAGCAGGTAACGATACTCTGGGGTTGATGCCTACCGGTGGCGGGAAGTCTATAACTTTCCAGGTGTTTTCGCTTTCAAAACCCGGTATCTGTCTGGTAATTACCCCGTTGATTGCATTAATGAAAGACCAGGTTGAAAATCTTAAACGCAAAGGCATAAAAGCATTGGCCATCCATAGTGGCATGTCGAAACGGGAAATTCATCTGACCTTAGACAATGCTGTTTGGGGAGATTATAAATTTTTATATATTTCGCCCGAACGATTAAATACAGAGCGCTTCCTGGAACGCCTGGAACAGATGAAGGTAAATCTGTTAACGGTTGACGAGGCACATTGTATTTCGCAGTGGGGGTATGATTTCAGACCCAGCTACCTGAATATTGCAAAAGTTCGGAAAATATTGCCGAAGGTTCCGGTATTGGCATTGACGGCAACAGCAACGTCTAAGGTTGCTGATGACATCCAAGAAAAACTTGCATTTGAGAAGAAAAATTTGCTGAAAAAATCTTTTGCACGCGAAAATCTGAGTTACCTGGTTCGCCATGTGGAAAACAAAAACGGATACCTGTTAAGGACTCTAAAAAAAGTAAAAGGAAGCGGAATCGTTTATGTCAGAAGCAGGAAGGCCACCCGCGAAATAGCAGAAGACTTGTGTAAAAACAATATCTCGGCCGATTATTACCATGCCGGATTAAGCAACTTGCTCAGGAGTACCAAACAGGATAATTGGATTAGTGGGAAAAACCGTGTGATTGTTGCAACTAATGCTTTTGGAATGGGAATAGACAAGCCCGATGTACGCTTTGTGGTTCATATTGCCCCGCCTGATTCTTTGGAGGCTTATTACCAGGAAGCAGGACGCGCCGGCCGCGACGGGAAAAAATCTGCAGCAGTCCTCTTGTTTGACAATGCGGATAAAACAAAACTGCAAAAACGTATTGGTGTTGCCTTCCCCGAGCTTGGAAACATAAAACGAATTTACGAGGCACTGTGTAATTATTTTCAGATAGCAATAGGCTTTGGAAAAGGAATGGTGCATGAATTTAGCTTACAGCAATTTTCGAGGGTTTATAAATTTCAGCAGGTTATGGTTTATAACAGCCTGAAAATTTTGCAGCGCGATGGCTATCTTGAGTTTACCGAAGAAGTGGACAATCCTTCTCGTGTGGCCTTTATTGTTTCGCGAGATGAACTATATAAATTCCAAGTGGCCAATGCGCTTTTCGACGACTTTATAAAACTACTTTTGCGTTCGTACACCGGATTATTTAGCGGGTATGTTGCTATTGACGAAGAATTACTAGCCAAACGGGCTGGAATAGATCAGGAACAAGTCTATAATTTTTTGAAACACTTGCGTAAATCTAAAATTATCGATTATGTACCCCGAAGTCGTTCGCCGTTTATATTCTTTGCCAAAGAACGAATTGCTGTTGACCGCCTGAAAATTACAAAAGAAAATTATGGCAATCGGAAAAAGGATTATGCCGAACGGATTGAGGCTGTTATTCGTTATGCTACCAGTACCGATACCTGTCGCAGTCGTATATTGCTGGCTTATTTTGGCGAGAAAGATGCCCCTCCCTGTGAAACCTGCGATGTATGCAAAGAAATATCAGGACATTTGGAAATAACCAATTTTGAATTTAAAAGCATAGCCAAACGTATCAAAAAAATACTAGAAAAGCCCTGTAATATGGAAGACCTGGTTTTTCGTTTAAAAGGAGACTCCGAAAAAATGCGAAAAGTGCTGAAATGGTATGTCGACAATAAAAAAATTATTTCCCGAATTGACGGATTACTGGAATGGGAAGAAAAGTAGAAACGAACATTCCAGGTTGCAGTTTAGGTAATCTTCATTTTTACAACTTCCCTTATTTTTTCTACTTTTGTCCCCGGATTATAGAAAAATCAATAATACCGGATAAAGCTCATTTAAAAATAAATTGTGTAATATGAATGAACCGGATATTCACCAGGTAGTATATTCCAAGAATGTAGTGGAATTTGTTACGGTAGCCAGCGGGTACTGCGAAATCATTGAAAATGTAGCCCGCTATTCTCCAGCTGAAAATCTTGGAAAATTGCAAAAAATACTTCCTTTACTCTACCTGAAAACAGCTGTTTTGCCCCGGGTAGAGCAATTTATGGATGAAGAACCGGAACAATTTGTTTCGGAAATGGACTATAATGCATTGCATCAGAAATGGTTGCAGCATTTGGGCGAGAATGACAGTTTTTACGAAGTATTTAACCCTGATATTCAATTTTCAAATGAAACAGTAAGAGCAGGTATTTCGGAAAACCTGTTAGACATTTACCAGGGACTAAAAGATTTTACAACAGCATATAGCATCGGGAATGAAGATGTAATGAACGATAGCCTGGCAAAATGCCTGTTTCAGTTTAAAGAATTTTGGGGGCAGCAATTATTGAACGTCTTGCGGGCTATCCATAAACTAATAGTGAGTGATATTGATTTTTCAGAAACGATAAATAATGATGAAATAATCCCGGGAAAGGGAAATCCAAAATGGTTGGATAGCTTTTGGGGAACGAATGAAGAAGGAGATTAGTGAATAATGTATAAAGAAACGATAACAAACGAAGAGTTGGCTCAATTGCCATTGGAAAAATTTGAAGGGGAAATTATTTTGGTTGATTCGCCCAACAAAGTAAAACAAGCGGCAGAGGAACTAAATAAAAGTCATATCATCGGATTTGATACAGAAACAAAACCATCGTTTAAAAAAGGCCATGTAAACAAAGTTGCATTGCTGCAGCTTTCAACGCCCAACAGGGCATTTTTATTTCGAATTAACCGTATTGGTTTGCCACACGAAATAAGGGAAGTATTGGGCAATTCCACTATTGTTAAGTCTGGGGTAGCTATTCGTGACGACATAAAGGGCTTGTGCGAAATCAAAAATTTTAAACCCGCAGGTTTTATTGATTTGCAGAATACCGCAAAAGAACTTGGCATACAGAATTTTAGTTTGAAAAAATTATCCGGAATTGTCTGTGGATTCCGGATTTCAAAAAGTCAGCAGTTATCAAACTGGGAAGCACATGACCTGACTAAAGCTCAACAGCTTTATGCCGCTACCGATGCCTGGGCAGCCTTAAAAATTTATCAGCATATTGTTGAAAACTAATAGCTGGGCATGTTAAGGAATTGATTTGCCCAAAACTGCAAGGCTGCTTTTTTTACGCAGTCATTATTCGTTTTTCGGCTTATCGACCGGAGCCAAGGTTTCGACACTTAAGAATAGTACCGATTAGTAATTTTAAAATCGGTTTCCTTTTTTCTGCCTTTTCAATTGTTTATCAGATTTCAAAATTTCAAGGCTTACTTTGGAAAATAATTGGTATGTCCCTTTGTGCTGGCATTTCCCAACTTAGAAAAGAAGCAATGCCTTTGATTTGTTCTATTGGTTTTGGCTTTATAACTTTTTAACCTGTTTCCTACTTTTTCCGTATTTTTCAATGCTCTTGAGTAGCACTGGTGCCATGTTATACCAATTGTATTTTAAATCAGTATTATTTTTTGTATGTCAATACAAAACTTTATGAACATATGTTTAAAATAATTTTGTTTTTCAATGAAAATACCCCTACCTTTGTTTTGAACATTTGTCAGAAATAAAACATATTTATATGAAAACAATAATTACCTCCACCGGCGATAAGCTAACATCAAAATTCGATTTAAGATTTGGCAGGGCAGCATGGTTTTGTGTTTATGACCATGATGAGAATACAACTAATTTTATTCCGAATAGCTTTAAAGACACGAATGGTGGCGCAGGAACTAAAACATCGGAAATGGTTGCGGAACTAAGAGCTGACCAGGTGATTTCCGGAGATTTTGGCCCTAAAGCAAAAACTTTGCTCGAAAAATTTAAAATTAGAATGATTATACTCGACGAAACAAAGTTGAGCGTTCAGGACATTATTGATAAAATTTCGAAACGATAAGATCTCAATAAAAAACAAAGAAATTATGCCAGGATTAGATGGTACCGGTCCCAGGGGGCAGGGCTCCCAAACCGGAAGAAGACAAGGAAAATGCCAACGCAGAAAAGGATATTCAGCTCAAGAGATGTCCGGTGGACGTGGGCATATGTTGGCGACTGATTCAGAAAATAACCAACAGGGAAATTCGGAAAATGGCAGAGGGCGTGGAAACAGGAAAAGAATGAGACAATTTTAGAATTCAGACAACATCGAACAGAAAGTAAAAATTAATATTTATAGTTATGAAAATAGCAGTACCGATTGACGAAAACGGGATATTAGACGGACATTTTGGACATTGCAAGTATTTTGTATTGTTTACCGTAGAAGATAAGAAAATTACAGGAGAGGAAACGGTTACGCCACCACCTCACGAACCCGGTCTTTTGCCTAAATGGCTGGCCGAAAAAAAAGTTACCGATGTGTTAGCCGGCGGAATGGGACAACGAGCCATTAACATATTTAACAGCAACAAAGTAAATGTTTTTGTCGGAGCTCCCCGAATTTCAGCCAAAGAGCTGGCTCAGGGATTTTTGGATGCAACAATTGAGTTTTCAGCCAACCGCTGCGACCATTAAAAACAGACCATAAAGCCCGACATTTTTAGAATCAGAACTGAATTTTTTTTGATTCTAAATAATAATACCAATTACATTTCAATGTAAGCCTTAAGTGAAACATTGAATTATTAAATAGGTATTATTAGATGTTGTGTTTTAGTTCAAGGCTTAATTAGTCAAACAAAAACCAACGCAATATTCATCCGATTACTATCTTTTTTTACGAACAGTCGTTGGATGAATAAAAGGATGAATTACGCCAGATTTGACACGAATAATAGCTTAAATATAAGATACATTCAAGTGAAAATTGCTATTGCCAGCGGGAAAGGAGGCACCGGAAAAACTACGGTGGCTGTAAACCTGTATTATTTTCTTTCGCATCAGTTAAAAAATAAGGTACAACTTATTGATTGCGATGTGGAAGAGCCTAATGTTGTATTGTTTTTTCCGAATGCCCAAAAAATTGAGACAAAAAAGATTAACAGTCTTGTGCCGGAAATAGATACTGAAAAATGTACTTTTTGCAAAAAATGTTCGGAATGGTGCGAATTCAATGCAATTACGCTTGTAAAAAATATTCATTTTGCTGAAATAAATACGGACTTATGCCATTCGTGCGGGGCATGTACGCATGCTTGTAATTTTAATGCAATTACCGAACACCCCCTGCCTTTGGGAACCATTTCGCATTACAGCACAGCCTTTGGAAACGGAATAAGTGAAGGACGCCTTGTGATTGGTTCTGCTATGCAAACAGCAATGATTAAGGCTGTAAAAAAGGAAGCAGACAAACCGGGAAACATTTTACTTTTTGATTCACCTCCGGGAACCAGTTGTCCTGTTGTTGAAACCATTGCCAATGTCGATTATGTTATTTTGGTTACCGAGCCAACTCCTTTTGGTTTATACGACTTACAGTTAACCGTTAATTTATTGAAGGAGTTGAAAATACCGTTTGGCGTTATTGTCAACAAATCGGGACTGGGTAACGAGAATGTGTATCAATACTTAGAAGATAATAACATTGAACTGCTTGGTCAAATTCCTTTTTCAAAAGCATATGCCTCTGTTTATTCTCAAGGCCGTTTAGTTGATGCCATTTCAGGAGAGAATGCTGCCCATTATCAGAATATTGTAAAAAAAATAATAGCGAAACAATAAACAACCATGATAAAATTTTGAAGCATAAAGTAGAATTCGGGAACAATTGTTTCTCATTGTATTCAATCGTATTCATTTTTTATCGTGTGTCTTGGAATTAATTCGAAACAGATGAAGGAAATTACCATATTAAGTGGGAAAGGGGGAGCAGGAAAAACGAGTGTAACTGCTGCCATTGCGTCGTTGGCACGAAATACAGTTTTTTGTGATAACGACGTGGATGCTGCCGACCTTCACCTTGTTTTTCAGCCCGAAATCAGAGAGACACATACGTTTTCGAGCGGGACAATTGCCCGTATTGATTCAAATCGATGCACCAATTGTGGTTTGTGTGCCGGGAATTGTCGTTTTGAGGCCATACATTGTAAGCATTCGGGAGGATTTGAGATCAATCCTTTTCAATGCGAAGGTTGTCGTTTATGCGAACGTATTTGTCCGGCAAATGCCATAACAAGCTCCGAAAATTTTAACAATCGCTGGTTTGTTTCATCTACGCGATTTGGGCCAATGCTACATGCACAAATGGGGGCAGGTGAAGAAAATTCGGGAAGACTGGTAAGTCGAATTCGTAAAAAGGCACGCGAAATTGCCCTGACAACAAAAGCTGATTTTGTCATTAACGATGGTCCCCCGGGGATTGGCTGTTCTGCCATTTCTTCGGTAACCGGAACTGATGCGGTTTTGCTGGTTATTGAGCCCACTGTTTCCGGGTTGCACGATGCCAAACGACTTGTTAAGCTGGTAAATACTTTTCGTATTCCGATGTTTGCGATTATCAATAAATTCGACATAAACGAAGAAACGACTGCATGGGTTGAAGATTATCTTGATAAAGAAAAAATAGAGTTAGTGGGTAAGATTTCATTTGACAAAATAATGATAGAAGCAATTGTTCATAAAAAAAATATTATTGAATATGCTCCTGAGCATACAATTAGTGTGGAGATGGAAAAAATCTGGAGTAAAATTTCCGAGTTGCAGCATTCTTAATCCTTAAAAAAACAGCTATCTATTCTATCATCCGGGACAATTCCTGTAGTGTTTCCTTTTCTATGAAACACACTGAAGTGTTATCTAAACTATTTCTCTTTTGTTTCTGCAATCTGCAAACTTTTTTTATTTTTATAAACAAAAAAGAAATAACAGATGCAAATAACCATATTAACCGATAACGTTGCCGGAGGTCGTTTTTTAGCAGAGCACGGCCTTTCTTATCTTATTGAAATTGATAACGAGAAGATTTTGTTTGACACCGGGCATTCGGATGTTTTCCTGAAAAATGCCGAAAAATTGGGTATCAATATAAAAGAGGATGTAAAACAGGTGGTTTTGAGCCACGGGCACTGGGATCATGGAAATGGTTTAGCCTACCTTTCCGGGAAGCAACTGCTCACTCATCCCGGAGCGTTTATAAAGCGTTACCGGAAAAGAGATAATTCACCTATTGGCCTGTATGCCGGGAGAGATATTTTTGAACAAAATTTTACGCTTCAAACTTCGAAAATACCCGTTCAGCTTTCTTCTAACCTTTGGTTTATGGGAGAAATTCCTCGAACGAATGATTTTGAAAGCCAAAGCACAACTTTCTTGCTGGATAATAGCGAAGAAGATTTTATTGACGACGACTCGGCGCTCGTCGCAATCATTGATGAACAGTTGGTGGTTATTTCAGGCTGTGCTCATTCCGGCATTTGTAATATTTGCGAATATGCAAAAAAAATTACAGGATTGTCGAAAATTAAAGCGGTAATGGGAGGTTTTCATTTAAAGAAAAAAGACCGGCAAACCTTAAAAACCATTGAATATTTTAAAGCAAATGGCATTAAAACCATTTTGCCTTCGCATTGTACTCAATTGCCTGCTAAAGCACTTTTTTTAGAGCATTTTATTTTCCCCGAGGTAAAAACAGGAATGGTATTCCATTTTTGAGCGTAAAATTCAATCACTCTTTTTAATCATTTACAAAGTAACTCAATTATTTTTTTCTAATTCACTAACTAACGGCTTAAAACAATGACACGGAAAATATCTAGCGAATGGTGGTTAATCCTGATTCTGGCCACCATAAAACTGTCAATACACCTGTTAACCAATACAAATTACGAGTTACACCGCGACGCATTTTTATATTATTCGTTAGGCGAACATCCCGATTGGGGGTATTTATCGGTTCCTCCTTTTATTGCTGTCCTCTCGAAAATATCGATTTTCCTTTTTGGAAAAACAGTGTTTGCATTGCGTTTTTTTCCGGCACTTGCAGGCTCAATTTCTGTTATTATTATTGCCCAAATGGTAAAGTTGCTAAAAGGAAGTACAGTAGCAATAATTATTGCTACAACTGCATTCCTGGTTTCTCCTGCATTTCTACGTTCTAATACTTTATTTCAGCCGGTTTCGTTTAATCAGTTCTTTTGGCTTTTAGCTGCCTTTTTTATTTTGAAACTACTAAAAACCGGCAATGCAAAACTATGGATTAGTATCTTTATTGTTTTCGGAATAGCCTTTTTAAACAAATATTCCATAACTTTTTTCATCCTTGCATTTTTTCTTGCACTCCTACTAACGCAGCAACGGAAACTATTTCTGTCGAAATATTTTGTCATTGGAGGAGTGATAAGCCTACTTATTATTTCGCCCAATTTGGTTTGGCAATACAATCATAACTGGCCGGTGATAAACCATATGGCAGAGTTGCAGAAAACACAGTTTGTAAATGTCTCTCTTGTTGGATTTTTCATAGACCAAATTGTTATGAATTTTTCGGCATTAATTATCTGGCTGTCCGGATTAATAACATTTCTATTTATTAAGAACGAAAAGCAATACAGGCCTGCTGCATATATTTATTTGTTTACGGTATTAATTATCATACTGTTTAGAGGAAAATCATATTATACACTCGGGGTATATCCCATTTTGTTTGTATTAGGAGCTTATGCAATCGATAAATATTTTGCAAATTACCTGAAATACGGGATTATGGCTTTGGTTGTTTTCTTGTCAATACCTTTCCTGCCTTTTAGTTTGCCGGTTTACAGCTTCGAAAAAATGGAGGAACATTCGAAAAAAACAGCAGATTTTACCAATCGATGGGAGGATGGTAAAATTCATAATCTTCCGCAGGATTATGCCGATATGATTGGCTGGAACGAAATGGCGGGATTGGTTATTGAAGCCTATCGTCAGTTGCCTGAAGCTGAAAAAAAAGAATGCGTTATTTATGCCGACCAATATTGCACTGCCGGGGCAATATTGTTTTACGGGAAAGAGTTTGGGCTGCCAGAGCCTGTATGTTTTAAAGATAATTTTCTGCTTTGGGCTCCAGACAGCATTGCTCCCCAGGTACTGATTTATGTAAGCAAACATCCGGAGCGAATAACCGATAAGTTTGAAAAAAGTAGAAGCTTTGGAGAAATTAATAACAAGTATTTTCGTGAAAATAAAACCGCGGTATACATATGCACCGGGCCAAAAACTGATTTTATGTTGTCTTATGTCCGTGAAGTAGCTGCTTTAAAAAGAAAAGATACCAGGCCGAAAAAGAAATCAAAATCTTTATAAGAAATTGTTTCAGAATAGCCAGACTGATTTATTTCTGCACAGTCCCTGAGTAGAATAATTTGGGCTAAAAAAAGTATCTTTGTAAGAAGGCTTTTATTAACTTATTACGTATTTGAAATTTACGACCATGGCAAAACAAATAAAGCAATTTGGCACAGCTCCTGTTTTTTTTACGGCAATTTCTACAATTCTTGGAGCTATTCTTTTCCTGCGTTTTGGTTTTGCTGTTGGTACCCTCGGATTTTGGGGAGTTGTATTTATTATCCTGTTAGGACATTTGGTAACCATTCCGACAGCCTTTGCCATCTCCGAGATTGCAACAAACAAACGTGTTGAAGGCGGTGGAGAATATTTTATCATTTCACGTTCGTTTGGATTAAATATTGGAGCAACCATTGGTATTGCTTTATTTTTTTCGCAGGCCATCAGCGTTGCTTTTTATATTATAGCTTTTACCGAATCGTTTGAATTTCTTTTTGATTTAATTGCCGATAAATTTGGATTTGTTTTGCCCCGCCAGGCCATCAGTTTGCCGGTAATGCTCGGATTGGCTGTATTGATTATAAAAAAAGGGGCAAATCTTGGCGTAAAAGCGCTTTATTTTGTTGTTGCAATACTGATTGCATCGCTGGTATTGTTTTTTCTTGGCCATTCGTCAGAAGTAACAAGGCCTGAGTTTTCCCGTGCCGGAAATTTTATCCGTAATCCGCAAAGTTTTTTTGTGGTTTTTGCTATTATTTTCCCTGCATTTACCGGTATGACTGCTGGGGTAGGGCTTTCCGGGGATTTAAAAAATCCATCGAAATCAATACCGCTAGGCACAATGTCGGCTACTTTTATAGGCATGGTAATTTACCTGTTTATTATTTACAAGCTACATACCTGTGTTCCGGTTGAAGCGCTTTTAAACAAACAGCTAATAATGGCCGATATTGCGGTTGCCGGAGCGATTGTGATTCCCCTTGGGCTGGCAGCTTCAACCCTGTCTTCGGCACTGGGCTCGTTTATGGTTGCGCCGCGTACGCTGCAAGCCCTTGCAATGGATAAGGCCATGCCTTCAACAAAATTAAACAAATGGCTGGCAGCCGGAAATCCCAGGGACAATGAGCCTCAACATGCCTCGCTCGTTACTTCAATAATTGCTTTTATTTTTGTTGCCCTGGGCGATGTGAATGCCGTGGCGTCAATTATATCTATGTTTTTCATGCTTACCTATGGATCGCTTTGCCTCATTTCGTTTCTGAATCATTTTGGCGCGTCGCCCTCGTATCGGCCCACTTTCCGGTCACGCTGGTACATTTCGTTAATCGGATTCCTTGTTTCGGTTTGGGTGATGTTTAAAATAAGTACGCCTTATGCCTTGTTGGCCATTATGGTAATGACGTTGATTTATTTATACATTAATCATTATCATAAAAATAGGAAAGGACTGGTGTCGATTTTTGCCAATGCACTTTTCCAGCTTAATCGTAATATACAGGTAATGTTACAGAAAAGGAAACGGAAAGCGGCCCACTACGAATGGCGACCAAGTGCGATTTGTATCTCAACCAAAGATGTACATGAAAACAAAGCTTTGCGCTTTTTGAACTGGATTTCGTACAAATATGGTTTTGGTACTTACCTGTATTTAATTGAAGATTATTATTCGAAACGAGCAGTTATAGAAGCCGAACAGAAGTTTGGGGCTTTTATGGAAGAAATGCAGGAAAAGCACAATCATGTTTATATAAATACAATTATTTCTCCGTCGTACACCTCTGCCATTTCGCAGGCTATACAAACCCCGGGGGTGGCAGGAATGGAGAATAATATGGTTATTTTTGAATACGATAAAGAACAACCGGAACACCTGAAAAAAGTGGTCGAAAATTTTGCCCTTGTAAATAGCGGACAGTTCGATATTTGTATCCTTGCATGTTCGCAAAAAGAAATGAATATGAGAAACGGGATACATGTTTGGATTAATTCGCTGGATACCGAAAATTCAAACCTGATGATTTTATTGAGTTATATCCTGTTGGGGCATCCGGATTTGCGAAAAACCGAAATTAAAATTTTTGCACTATGCCGTAAGGAAAAGCTTGAAGAAACAAAAGCTGAATTAAAGAACCTGGTAATGATAGGCCGGCTTTCGATTAATGAAAAGAACATAAAAATTATTATTCAGCCCGAAAATATAGCTGCAAAAAAAATTATAGCCAATAAATCGGCCAATGCCGGACTTACCTTGATAGGGTTTCGCGAAGAGATTATAAAACACGAAAAAGAAAAAATGTTCGCCGGATACAATAGCCTGGGATCCGTACTTTTTGTACATTCAAAAAAACAGAAGCCAATTGAATGATTGAATATTTCACAACTTTTTCCTGAGTTCCGCACGACATATAGCCCCAAAATCTTAATTCACACAATAACAAACATTTAACGTGTTGTTTTGGTGCTTTTAGGGTGTCCCAGTCTTATATTTGCATCATGTTTGTTCGAAAAAAGA